>Ga0180438_10000166_pt1 | contig 141523 bp, 71 predicted proteins | sample SS_ome_12_FD_132455 | JGI IMG/M metagenome (GOLD analysis project Ga0180438, IMG submission 132455) | Hypersaline lake sediment archaeal communities from the Salton Sea, California, USA - SS_3_D_2 metaG | ecosystem: Environmental > Aquatic > Non-marine Saline and Alkaline > Hypersaline >... | reverse complement strand
CGAAAAACCGCATCCGGGCTTGGAAATCGAAACCAGGGAATTGCGTCCGATTCAAACTGAGTTAAATCAAGAGCAGCAGCCGGTTTTGAGGTTTTTTATTCGGAACTCGCGTCTGGGGGTTCGATTCTTGCAAACGGACCCCATGGGCTATGAGGACAGCCTTAACCTTTACCAGGCGTTCAATCAAAATCCGGTGAACTTTGTGGATCCTTTTGGGGCTATATCTGGTCACGCTGATGAGTTTAATGTGATGGTTCGGGGCGGAATGTCTGTAAAAGAGGCAGGATATTATAATTCCATAGTGAGAAAGAAGGGAGCCAGAGTATCGGAAGGTGGATTAAATATGATTCTAAGCGGTATATATTGGCTTGTTGACTTGGCTTCTTATCTAAATCCATTTTATGCAAACCAGGATGTTACTCCCTTTCGCTGGAGATTCGATTTCTCCGGGGATCGTCCAATCATAGATCATTATATTCATTATCGTACCCCAACGGAAAAATTTACAGACACAACTATAATCAAGCCAACAGGTGAATTTATAGGTGATTTCTCTGCAAATTTATATCTGGGTTATTTTGATCCTTATGTTAGGAATACGGAAGTTGGAATAGACGCACGAGATGAAGTCGATAGAGGAATGATCCCAATGTTTGCTTTGGCCTATGGTGGATATAAATATGCAAAAAGAAGAATATCCTCTCCAAAGAGGTCGGTTGTATATCCAGAAGATTCAATTACGTTTAAGGGTGAAATCTACAGGTATGAATTCCCAGAATATATGGATACCACCTGGAAACCCACTAAGCGTGATTTTAACATTAAAGCAAACCACCGTTATTCCAGACCTGGTCAAGGGGCATTATACACTTCAACAGATGCGTTGACGGCGTTTAAAGAAGTAAGAGGTAATCCAGGTAAATGGTTGACATTCAAAAAAGTAAAGGTTAAAGGCCTTCTTGATCTGACAAATCCTAAAATTCGAAATGCATATGGGGTAACTCTCAAAGATATAGCATCGAAAGGAAAATATGAATTTACTCAATTTCTAGGTGATACAGTAAGAATTCGATATAGAGGTTTACTTGCGCCTTCTGCACAAAATCCAGGAGGTTTTAATCTGGTCCTTTTTAATGATTTGTGATAGGTTTACCAAAGTATTTGTTTTAAAAGTCTTTTATGTGCGGCCCTCCGCCCTTAACAAATTCTACTGGTATGGCTAGTGAGATAAGATTCACACTGGATGAATCTCAAGAATTGATTGGATGGTTCTTTATTTTTAACATTGTATGTTGTATAAAATAGTTTGGAGGATGTTATGAGAAAATATGAAGAGTTAATGGTTTGTTTAGATGATAAGGATTTTGATATGTTTGTTTCTGATTATGGTTTGGAAATGGAAAAAAATTTTTTAAAATTTCTTGAATCTCTAATCTCAGAAGGATGCGGTCAAGTTCAATTTAACAGAATTGATGCTTTGGCAGAATTTGTTTTTATTGAACGCCAAGGTCAACATTTTGGCGATCCAAAGCACTTTGAAATAAATAAAAATATGGCATCATTTCAAGAATTCATCTATATGCTAAGTGTTTTTACTGTTATTAAAGTTCCCTTCGATACCTGGAAAGAACTAGTGGTAGATGTTTTTAATATTTTAGGCGATTTAGTACAAAAGGAAGATTTGAACTATAATAAGCATCCTCAATTTCACATATTCACAAAAAAGTTGAACAGAATACTGGATGAAGTAACAAAAGACCCTGAAATGAAGCGGAAATATTTTGATTTTTTGAATGGAGCATTGTAACTGTGTTGTTGTCACTCTGTCGCTCGCCAAAATTCCATCAATGAATGAATTGGTTTCAATTTAAGCAAGGTCAGATGAATTTTAATATTTTGTATCAATAGGAGGTCACACTGTGGCAAGATATGTCAGGTTTTCAGATTTACCTCGAAACCTTAAAAATCGTATAACAAAGTCAAATCATGTCGCTCGCCAATATTCCATCCGAGCAGAAATTGGATGAGATTTTGAGTCAATTGGTTGAATTATGACAATTCGGTTTACTATTTCGGTGTAAAAATCAGAAATTTTTCCTATTAAATGTGTCGAAATTATTAAAATGTGTACAATATTTCCTGATTTCATTGGCGAGGCGATTATTGAGGTTTTGCCAATTCAGGCAGATTTTTTCCAGACGTATTTGTGATGCAACCCACCAACACGGGGGAGTGCAATCACCTTATCGGTGCCCGAATTCCTTTTCAGAACCGGACGACCGGAAGGTGGGTCTTTATCAAGATTGTAATGCGTTCGATCTTTATTATAGTATTCAATGTATTCCTCAAGTAATTTGTATAGATGCTTCTTGTTGAGTATTATCACATGATTAATTAATTCTCTTCTACAACTTCCTATCCAACGCTCGGCAATTCCATTCTGCCAGGGTGACCGAAATGATATGCGAACCGGTTCAATCCCTATAGATTTTATGGTTTTTACTACAAGTGGAGAAAAAATCGAATCCCGGTCCAAGATCATATAACGAGGTATACTATTTATTAAAAATGCATTTCTCAATTGTTGTATCACCCATTCAGCGGTTGGGTGGAAAGTCACATTAAAATGTAGTAGCTTCCGCTTATCATGATGGATGACAAAGAAACAGTACAGTCTTTTAAAGAAAAGAGTAGGTACAATAAAAAAATCCATTGCAGCAATACCTTTCCTATGATTATTCAAAAAGGCCATCCATTTCTTTATTTTTTCACCGTTCGGTTCTTTCTTGGGTAAATACCTTGAAACAGTTCGTTCCGACACATCAAATCCCAATTTCAAAAGTTCACCATGGATTCGAGGCGCTCTCCATGTTGGATTCTCTTTGGACATTTGCCGAATAAGATTGCGGGTTTCTTTGTCTATTTTTTCTCCCCCTCTCTTTTTACCGCAATTTGAAATAAATTTCCAATAACTCCTGAAGCCAATTTGATTCCATTTTAAAATAAAATAGATAAAAATTCAATAAAATTAAAAACCGAAGAAAAATAGATAAATATACAAAAAAAGAGAAATCATGTAGTCATAGATAACGAATTTTGATATATTATTCATTTAAAATCTGCTATAATTCAAATACCCACAATACTCCAACACTTCAGTACTCCTGATTCAAAATTGGAATTTCTTTGAACATTCAAAGAGAGTTGCATCCCCATTTTTTTTATTGTATAATTCTTTTTTAATAGGAATAATGTTTGAAATAAGTAGATACAATAAAGAGGCAAGCAGTTTGAGTACACACAATATGAAAGAAAAAATATTAAGTTATCTAAAATCATCAAAAAAAATAATATTAATTGGATTTGGGTTTGGGCTGCTTTTTTGGATTCTTGAATCTTGGATACATACTTTTGTTTTCAATAAAAGTAATTTTATTGACCGATTGTTCACCAGGGATTTACATGAAATCTGGATGCGTTTTTTCGTTGTGTTCATTCTCTTAATATTCGGTATATGCGTCCAATTCATAGTCAACAAACTCTCTCACTCCCAGGAGGAAACCAAACGTGCCTATAACAAACTCAATCAAATCTTCAATACTGCTGTGGATGGAATGCGAGTCATTGATAGAGAGTTCAATATGCTTCTTATGAATGAGACATTTTCTTTTTTATCAGGAGTAAGAAAGGAGGAAGCGGTTGGTAAGAAGTGCTATGAGGTGTTTAGAGGCCCATCGTGTCATACATCGAGATGTGCCGTGAGTCGAATTCTCAGCGGTGAAGAAGGAATTGAATGTGATGTGGAAAAAGTACGCAAGGATGGCACCATTGTTCCCTGTATTTTAACTGCGGTTCCCTTTCGGGGGTTAAATGGAGAAATAATCGGCATTGTTGAAGCTTTCAAAGATATCACTGACCGCGAGCATGCGAAACAGGCCCTGGAGGAAAGTGAAAAAAAATATAGGGATTTGACCAATCTTCTACCGCAAGCAGTATTCGAAATCGATCTGGAAGGTAAATTCACATACATTAACCGGTTCGGATTTGATTCGACGGGATATTCCCAGTCGGATGTCGATAAAGGACTGGAGGTTCTTGATATCTTTGTTCCCGAAGACAGAAAAAGAGTTAAACGAAATATTAAAAGAAGTTTGGAAGGAGAGAAGATTGAAGGAAATGAATTCACTGTATTAAGGAAAGATGGCACCTCTTTCCCAATAATAATATTTTTCAGCCCCATTATGTATGAAGATAAACCGATGGGATTGAGAGGGATTGTTGTAGACATTACTGAGCGTAAGGAACTGGAAAAGATATGGGTAAAGATTGCCAATGAATGGAATAGTACCTTTGACTCCATAAGTCTCCAAATTGCACTGGTTGATACGGAAAAGAGAATATTGAGATGCAACAAAGCGATGGAAATATTTACTGGAAAATCGTTTTCAGATATTTTGGGCCGACGGATTTGTGATTTTATACATTACAATAACGAATCTGCTGACATTGATGAATGTCCTTTCAACATAAGGAAAGAATTTCGATATAGGCAATCCAGGGTTTTCCTACAGGGAGATCATTGGATTAGTGTTATTGTAGACCCACTTTTTGACAATTCAGGAGATGTAATCGGAGCTGTCCATATCATGGATGATATCACCGAGCAAGTAAAGGCAGAGAAAAAACTGAAATCGGCAAAAGAACAGCTTCATGCTCTTACCTCACATTTATTGAATGTGCGGGAAGAAGAGCGTATTCGAATTGCACGAGAGCTTCACGATGAGTTGAGTCCCATATTAACCGTATTAAAAATGGGCGTTATTAAAATAGCTGAAAGGTTATCAAAATATGAGAAGCATGAAGAGTTTGAAGACTTAATCAAAAAAGCCGATTCTATGAAGAATACCCTTACTGATACTGTTATCATGATTCGCAAGATTATTACGCAGTTAAGACCCGGGATACTGGATACTCTTGGACTTATTCCAGCCATCGAGTGGCAAGTTGAAGAATTCCAGGAAAATTCTGGAATTAACTGCAATTTAAGTTCAACATTGGAGAAAATAGCTCTCAATTCAAATGAATCTACAGCCGTTTTTCGCATTTTCCAGGAGACTCTAACCAATATCTTACGTCATGCGGATGCATCCAAAGTAGATATTGTTTTAAAAAGGGAAAACGAATGCTTTATAATAGATGTGGAAGATAACGGATGCGGTATTAAGAAATCAGACATTGATGGTAGGGAATCGTTTGGAATAATGGGAATGAGGGAACGGGCAAATCTTTATGGATGGGTCTTCAAGATAACCGGTATCAACGGAAGGGGAACAAACGTTACCCTGACAATTCCTATGGAGGGTAACCACTATGAATAAGATCATTATTGTGGATGATCACCCTGTTTTCCGCTCCGGGTTGAAACAGATATTAAATGAAGCATATGATATGGAAGTGGTAGGAGAGGCAGGAAATGCCAGGGAGCTCTATCAACTCCTGGATAATGTAAAATGGGATGTAGTGGTTCTCGATATTGTCTTACCCGGTGAAAGTGGGCTTGACATATTAAAAGAACTGAAATATCGTTTCAAAAAGGTTTCCGCTCTCTGCATGAGCTATCACCCGGAGTCCCAATTTGGAATAAGGACTCTGAAAGCTGGAGCAGCAGGTTATATAACAAAGGAGGCTGCACCTGAGGAAATAGTCAATGCAATTCGGAGAATTGTATCCGGTAGAAGATATATTAGTCCTTCACTGGCAGAAAGACTGGCCGAGAATCTGGACATTCAATCAGAAAAACCCGATCATCATAAGTTGTCGGATCGCGAATTTCAGATCATGGGTATGATCGGTGCGGGGAAAACGATTACTGAAATTGCCAGTGAACTTTTATTAAGTGTCCAGACTGTCAGCACCTACAGGTCAAGGATTTTACAGAAAATGCACATGAAGACAAATGCTGAAATCACTCGCTACGTTGTAGAAAACCGCCTCTAAATCACTACCAGTTCTTGTTTTGCATGCTTTAACATTTATGTTTCTGGATTTTGGATTGCATTTCTTAGGTTCTGGCTTGTAACGTATACAAAGTAGATAGTAAAGAACATTATCGGTTTTTTATACCTTAATTCCGTAACTATTCAGTTTTAGAAAAATGTATCATGCTATCATGCGTTCATGTTTCACTCGCCCGTCCGGTGTCCTTAGGGCCACCTCCCTGAGGCTCGTTCAATCATGAACTGCATTTTACTTGCAAAAACTGAATAGTTACTTAATTCCTACTACATCCTGTAAGAATCTTACTACACAAAAATCATTATTCGTACTACTTTTTTTTCCCAAAATTATACTATTCTTTTTAATGAGAAAAAAAATGAGACTATTACTTGTGGATGATTCAGTGGTTTTGTTGAAGGCGTTAAGCCAGGAGTTTTCTACTATTGCGGGTGTAGAAATCGTCGGTCAAGCAAAAGATGAGGCTGAAGCCCTGGAATCTTATCAATCGTTGAAGCCGGAAGTGATCATTCTGGATATTTGCCTGAAGCAGGGAAGCGGTATTAATGTGCTAAAAATTATTAAAAAGAATAAACCATCCCCTATTGTGATCATGTTAACCAATTACTCGTGCCCCCAATACGAGAGAACATGTATGGAATTGGGAGCAAATTATTTTTTTGATAAATTAACCGAGATTCCCAAAGTATCACAAATATTAAAGGAATTGATTGAACAAAATAAAAAAGGAAAAAATAGTAACCATGTGCCATAAGTACAAAATTAAAATATTCAGTCTAAAAATAGTACAAAACAATGATTAATAGAATTTTACTGGTTGATGATGAAAAATCTTTTTTAGAGGGACTTAAACGAAGTCTTAACCACCTTTCTAACATTTTTAAAACAGACATTTGTGATTCTGTTAATGAAGCCATAACACTGGCAGGAACCAATGAATATAATCTCATCATAACAGATATACGAATGCCCAATAAGAGTGGACTGGATCTTCTGCTTCATTTAAAAGCAATCAATTTTTCAGGCGGTATAAAGGTAATGTCTGCGTATACTACGGAAGAAGACCTCAAAAAAATAAGAGACCTTGGTATAATCGATGTCATTTCAAAACCCTTTGATTTAAAATGGTTCCAGGATATGCTGGTTAATTTTTTTGATAAAGAAAGTGGACCATCGGTGACATTTGACTCTATTGATCTATTAAGCGTTATGCAAGTAATCAATTTAGACAAGAAAAGTTCAGAATTGCATATTGATATAAATGGCAAGAAGGGGATAATCTATTTTCATGGTGGGGAGATAATAAACGCTAAATATGGAAATTTGACCGGTGAGGATGCTGTCTTGAAATTAACTGCACTAAATAAAGGTATTATCACTGTTAAAAGTAGTAAGAGTAAAGTTAAAAAAGAGATAAAAACACCATTTGCTAAATTCATCATGGAAGTAATGAAAAAAATAGATGAGTTTAGAAACAATAAAATAGAAAATAAAAATAAAAATCCATTAATAAATAAAAAAAAGGAGGAAAAAATGGCTTTAGAAACCATTCTTGAAGATTTAAAAGCAATTAAAGGGTACAAGGCATCAGGTATTATGACTTTTACAGGAGATGTGCTGGCAAATGACTCAGTTGATCAGAAGATCGATCTTGCTTTAACAGGGGCTACATTTAACGACATCTTCCGTTCCGCACACGAAGCATCAGAAAAAATCGGACTTGAAGCATGCAAGGAGGCCACAATTCATACGCCAAAAGGGATCGTATTCATGTTATGTTCTGGTGTGCAGGCAAAAGTACACTTTCACATGATCGGGATATTGGCCACAGATGGCAATTTAGCTTTGATGAAAATGTCTATGGAGAAATTGGTTCCCACTATTACCAATGAAATTGGATAAGACGTTTGCAGATGATATCTCTATCAACCGTCTTATTTTTCATTGTTGAATTTCCAGTGAGGCCGTTTAGACTGGAAAAATAGTGTGACTGATGAATATCGTTGGAGAAATAAGGTGTTATCTTGGTAATGAATATGCCCAATTGAAATTTTCTGAAAGTATCAACTCCTTTTCCATTGATACAGTGATTGTTCCTGCTTCTCACCGGAACAAGGGAATTGGGAAATTGCTTATTAATCACATTCTTTGTCTTGCAGATTCTATGAAAAAAGATGTTCGCCTCTCGGCCCGACCCCTGGGTGCTTTCAGTGAAGAGAAGCTCCAACGGTTGGTGTCATACTATAATAAATTTAGTTTTCAAACGTTGGATAGAGGCCTCACCGCTGTCTACATGGTTAGAAAAGCAAAAGAGAGTGAGACATAAAATCAAGTCCAATGGATAAGAGAGTATTATTGATTGATGATGAAAAATCATTTTTAGAGAGCTTAAAAAAGATAGTGGACCACCATTCTGATCTTTTTAAAACGGATATTTGTTTTTCTGTTCAGGAAGCCATTGATCGGATCAAAACGACCAAATACGATCTCATCGTTACGGATTTAAGAATGCCTCATAAGAGTGGATTAGATCTTCTGCTTCATTTGAAAGACATTAATTTTTCCGGTGGGATAAAAGTAATGTCTGCATACACGGACGAAGAAGATTTCAACAAAATCAAAGCACTTGGAATAATCGATGTCATTTCAAAACCCTTTGATTTGAACTGGTTCCAGGATATGCTCATCGATTTCTTTGAAAAAGAAAAGGAAACATCTGTGACGTTTGAGGCAATTGATATATTAAGTGTTATGCAAGTTCTCAATATGGATAGGAAAAGCTCAGCATTGCAAATCGATGTTGAGGGTAAGAAAGGGATTATCTATTTTAAGGATGGTAATATAATCCATGCTGAATATGAAAATGTATTAGATGAAGAAGCTGTCCTTCAATTAATTTACTTGAATAGAGGCATTATTTCTGTAAGTAAAATAAGGAAAAATGTAAAAAGAACCATTGAAAAAGACTTTGTTGATTTTTGTGCAGATGTAATAAAAAGATTAGATGATCATAAAAATAATGAAAAGGAAAATAGCAAAAAAAATCTAAAAATAAATAAAAAAAAGGAGGTAAACATGGCAAGAATTAAAGATGTTCTTTCCATCTTAAAAGATGAGATTACTGGATTTCAGACGGCATCGGTTTTCGGTAAGGACGGTATCCCAGTCGCTATTGAAAACCCGGCCAATCTGGATGTGGATGCCTTTTCCGCAAAATTCGCCATCGTCAGTTCCCTGGTTAGCAAATCGATTAAAGACCTTTCCGGTGGAAAGGTATCAGAGATCCTGATAGAGGAAGAAAAAGGATGGACTCTGCTTCGTCCCATTGGTCAAACCGGTCTGAATCTATTCATCGCAGTTAATTCTGAAGCAACATTGGGTAACGTCCGGTTGGTGGCCAAACGGCTGGCAGCCGATCTTGAAAAGCCCGCTTAAAATTTAAAATTAAAAAAGGAGGATAATTATGGCTACAGAAGAAGAAAAAAAGAGACAATTGGTCAGGGTATTTTCCCTGATAATTGCAGGCCTGGCCACAGGTATTTATGATATGCTTGAGGAATCGGCCTATGCGTTGATGAGGACAGTAGGTAAAAATATCCTGGAGATTATGCAAAAAGAGATGGGATTGGAGATAGAAGGTGAAGATCCCAACGAGGTATTGAATGAACTTCTCCGGATATGGGTGGATGAAATCGGTTTATATGACGATGCCAAAGTGGAAGCAGTAAAGGATGGCTGGGTAATAGTCGGCAGTAATTGCAAAGGTTGGAATTTAACCCAGAAAATTTTAAAAGCCGGAGCAAAAGAACCCTTCACCTGCCCAGTCATGAACACCATGCATGCTGCCCTTGAAAAGATTGGGATCAAAACGCATATGAAAATTGAACCTCAACCGGCCACCAAAGGGACCAGATTCACCCTAACCAAAGCATAAAGCATAAATTCCAATTGGTGGAGGTGTTAAAATCGATGATCCAATGATGCCCCTGATAGTTGCTTTATTGGTTTATGTAAAGCCTGCTTCAGGGGCAGCTTACTTACTCTCTGTGATTTGTGATTATGATGACCTTTAACACAGATAATAAAAAAACAATGACGAATCTATCCGGGTCTGAAGAAATCATTTTCTCTGAGAGAGACGATACACTCACACACCATCAGGATCAGTATTATCAGGATCTGTTTTATCGAGTACTAAAGATCGGTACAGAACTGGAATGTGCAAAACCAAAAAAGGCAAATGTCGAAGCGATGCGAAGTGAACTGGAGCAATTGTTAAAACCTTCAAGGGATCTTGAAAACCTGGGTGAATTGGGTATTTACAATGTGGTTAAAGAACACTGCGGAGTCGAGATACAAATCATTGGCCGTCATCCTCACTGGAATGCGCTGTGGGAACAATACAGGAAAGTGATATCCATTCTATTGGAGAAAAGAGCCAGGATGAGACCAACCTGTGGATTGCATTTTCATTTAATCGATGTTGGTTTATCTGAAACAATTCCAGAGATTATTATGGCTAATTTGTGGAACCTCATCCGTCGTCATGCACCGGGATTAAAATTTCTATTCAGTGGAGGAAACATTCGTGAGGGTATCTGCCGCCGACGTCAGCATAATGCCCACCAGGAATTTATGACCCAATCGCCTGAAAATTTGAAAATGAATCAAATTAAACAAAATCTCAAAGAAAGTAAGAATGTTCCTGAACACCAGAATTTTTTTAACCTTGAGCATCTCTCATTTAATGATAATGGCGATTTAAAAAATTTCCATGTGGAATTGCGGTTCCCGGATGGCGATCTTTCTCCCACCTCTATTGTGGCAAAAACCTTTCTCTTTTTTGCATTGGTTTTGAAAGCTGTAGAGATTTCCAAATACGGATTGATTCAAACAGGAAATAGCATGATGTGGGAACGCAAGAAAGAGCTTTTGGATTTCCTCAGTAACAATGATGGTGATTTAGCCCGAAGTGATACGTCCGGAATTGGCAATGCTGAGATCCAGGAGCTTCAAAAGAATGCAATGGACCTTTTGATTTTTCTCAAGTCAATATTTAATCGATTTACAAATCCCGCATATACCGTTCTCAAGAGTCTGGCACATAAACCAATATCCTTAAGAAGAATTGAGAAGGACGATTGGAAAGGAATAGAAAATGAGTTGAGGTCAATCGCCATATATCCCTTTTTCATCGATCTGTTAGATGCAAAAATCATAAAAATCATCGAGTTGGGCCTTGTAAAGGGTAAAAACTCAATGGAGGAATGGTTGAATCATGTTGCACACATGACGGACATTCCTAAAAATGAAATAAAACTTCGAATCGATGGATATATTGAAAAATATCCTATATGGGATATCGAATTAGGATCATATGTATTTCAACGGTAAGGAATACGTAATGCTATGTGTGGATTAACGGGAATTGTTATGGGAAAAAGATATAGTGACCAGGAACTTGAAAGGGTAAAAGAGTTGTTTACTCGCACCCTCCTTGCCCATGAAGAAAGGGGGAGGGAAGCAACCGGGGTCATTGCTATCTGGCCCGACAGTCTTTATACAATTTTAAAAAAACCACTAACAGCCAGTGAATTTGTCAAGACAGCTGAGTACGAGAACTTTCTAAGGATATGGGACAAAGATGTTTGCACCCTATTAGGGCATACCAGAAAACCAACAAAAGGGTCTATATGGAATGAAGACAATAATCATCCTTTGATCGTAGGAGATACAGTAGGCATTCATAACGGAACAATAAAAAACGACGATTCATTGTTTGAAAATGAAAACCTGGCGAGACAAGCCGAAGTGGATAGTGAAGTGATATTTTCCATGTTGAATAACATTCATCGTAATAATAATTATGATTGCCGTTCCGATCATTTTGCGTCTGAAGTTCAAACATGCACAAAAAAAATGTCAGGTTCTTTTACCACCATTTCGGTTCATCTCAAACATCCTCATGAATTATTGTTACTGAAATACAATCAGCCCCTTTCATACCATTATTCGAAATTCCTGGAAACCCTTTTTTTCACCTCTCGTTACATCTTTCTCCGAAAAGCGTTTGGACGTTCAGTCGTTACCGAAGCACTGCCGAATAAGTACGCTTATGTATTCAGCCTTTTTTCACATTTGGTTCCGAAAGGTCAACCATATCTTCAATTTCCCATTATCTCTTATGAAGATACAGTTTAAAAGGAATATTATATATAAAACCATGAACAATGCAACCAATCCGAATGGCGTTAAAGCGATTAAAAGTAAGAACACCATTCATTTGCCTGATACCAGTAGAATACCCTTCATTGGAATTAGTATTGCCCTGATTTTTTGGATTGTTGAATCCATTATCCATGCGTACATTTTCGACAAAGGTAATCTTATTTCGCATATATTTTCATTAGATTTACATGAAACCTGGATGCGATTATTGGTTTCATCGATTCTTATCATATTCGGTGTTTATATGCAAAGGGTCTCAAAAAAGATTAAACTCGTAAATAAAGAACTCAATCAAATCTTTAACACAGCCGCTGGCGGGATGCGGGTGATTGACAAAGACTTCAATGTACTTCGAATTAATGAGACTTTTTCACTTTTATCAGGTGTCAGCAAAGAGGAAGCTATAGGGGAAAAGTGTTATAACGTATTTCACGGTTCCATGTGTAACACGCCAAGCTGTCCGTTAACCAGAATTATAGGTGGTATAAAGAGGATTGAATGTGATGTGAAAAAGGAACGTAAGGATGGCACGATTATTCCTTGTATGCTGATAGCGACTCCTTTTCGAGGACCTGATGGGAAAATCATCGGGATTGTTGAAGATTTTAGAGAGATTACTGAGCGAAAACGTGCGGATGAAATACTCAGGAAATCTAAAGATCGTCTTCGAACTCCACAAGACAATATTCCTGTCGGCATTTTTCGTTTAACACCGAAAGGGGAAATTATCTCAGTAAATCCAGCATTTATAAAGATGTTTGGCTACGACTCGGAAGAGGAACTGATGGCCCACCCTGCTGATGATTTATATCTTGTCCCAAAGCAAAGAGAAAAACTTCTTGATTTGTTAGTAGAAAAAGGCAAAGCCACTAACTTTGAGGTTCATTTGAAACGTAAGGATGGTTCGACTTTCTGGGGCTCACTTAATATCAAGGCGATAATCGACGAAGAGGGAAAGATCATTTACCAGGACGGAATCCTGGAAGATATCACCAAGCGTAAACAGTCGACAGAAGCAATCCTTCAAGCCAAGCAGGAGTGGGAGCAGACCTTTGATAGTTTCCCTGATCTTATTACGATCCTGGATAATAAACACACCATTCTCAGGGTTAACAAGGCCATGGCAGATAGACTGGGAACGATTCCAGAGAAGGTAGTCGGACAGGCCTGCTACAAGATTTCCCATGGAAAGAATAAACCGCCAACCTATTGTGCCCACGCTAAAATGTTAAAAGATGGGCAGGTACATACCGAAATCATTCATGAAAAACACCTGTGCGGTGATTTTCTAGTTACAGTTTCTCCTTTGTACGATCCAAATGGTAGGGTAAAAGGGGCTGTTCATGCTGCACGGGATATAACCCAGTACAAGAGGATGGAAGAAGAACTAAAAAAAGCCCAGAGGCTTGAATCACTGGGTCTTCTTGCCGGTGGTATTGCCCACGATTTCAACAACATTCTATCCGCAATATCAGTAAATATCAGCCTGGCAAAGATGAATGCCCAAAATATCGATGGTGTATTGGGCAGTTTGATTGACGCAGAAAATGCTCTTTCCAGGGCGAAAGATTTGACCCAGCAATTACTAACTTTCTCAAAAGGAGGCAAACCTACTAAAACCGTTACTTCTATCAACAGGCTAATCAGAGATACTGCAGGCTTTGTATTAAGCGGTTCGAATATCAGATGTGCTTTTACAATACCCAACAATCTTTGGGCCATAAAAATGAATGAAGGACATATCAGTCAAGTCATACAGAATCTGGTCATAAATGCAATGCAGGCCATGCCAGAAGGTGGTGTGGTTCATATACAGGCAGAGAATGTATCCAATAAAGCAAGTAGAGAACTCCCTCTTAAAGGGGGAAGATACGTAAAAATTTCTGTTAATGACTCAGGAATTGGTATTCCACAATCCTATATGGATAAGATATTTGATCCATTCTTCACAACCAAACAGAAAGGAAGCGGATTAGGCCTTTCAACCGCTTACTCTATCATCAAGAATTATAACGGATTGATTACCGTTGAATCAGAACTGGGCAAAGGAAGCACTTTTTATATTTTTTTGCCCGCTTCTTTAAAAAAAACGGAAAAGAAGGGGATAGAGGCGCAAAAAATGGCTTCTGGTAAGGGGAAAATACTATTTATGGACGATGAAGATATCGTCCTGGAAGTCACCAAAGAACTGCTGCTAGGGATCGGTTATACCGTGGAATTGGCGAAAGATGGTGAAGAGGCAATTAAACGATATAAAAAAGCCTTACAGTCGGGTCAATCCTTTGATGTTGTCATCCTGGATTTAATCGTCCGCGACGGTCTAGGCGGCCTGGAAACCCTCAGGGAACTTCAAAAAATCGATCCTGAGGTCAAAGCTGTTGTCTCCAGCGGCTATTCCACCGACCCTGTAATTGCGAACTATAAAGAGTACGGATTCGTAAATTCTATTGCCAAGCCCTATAAAGCCGAGGAGCTGAGCATAATACTTCAGGAAGCAATAAAAGGATCGAATGACAATAATATCGAGGACCCTGTTTAACCTCGTGTCCCTCTACTCCAGGCAATATCATCTCTTTAATTTTTTTAATATTTATGTCCCAAAAAATTAACTTTATCAATTTTCAATTTAAGAAAATTAATTTTTTAGACCGTAATTCTTAATATATTTAATCTCCCAAACCAGACAAGCCGCAACCAAAACGATTATTATTAACCGCAGAGAGCACAGAGAACGCAGATGTTTTTAAGATAAAATGTTTTTCTCTGTGATCCCCGCGATCTCTGCGGTGCATTTTGTAGGCCAGAAATGGTAGAATTCTAAGGCAAAGTAACTACTTGCTAATCAAGGATAAGACGTATATAATATAACTTATCCCTATGGAGGCGAGAAATAAACGCAGGGCAATTGAAAAAATTCGGGGTTTCCATACGATTAAGGTCTTCCAGAAAAATTTCCTTTTGATTTTGGGTATGAGCCATGCAGTCATCAATAAAAGTGCAATACCAAGACCCGTTCCAGTGAGCTGGGTAAGGATTCCCATTGTAATGGGTTGAAACTGACGGCCACCGCCAAACATATCTAAAATCATTGATATAAGAAACCACACAGCCGCTGTAAGATAGAGAGAAAGCATGAATGCAATTTTTGAACTGTATCGCATGGATAGATAACTGGGCATATAGTATATTCCTCTGACTTTTTCATCAAATAAAAACTTCCGGATATAACTCCCTAAAACAGATGCGTACCTGCTGTTAGAGTTGGTTAAAATGGCCACCGCTCGTTTTCGCCTGGGTCTAAGACTGATTTCACATGTAAAGTTGGGGTTCATTCCTAAATGACCGAGCCTCCCTTTTTCTTTCTTATAAACAAACCATCCCATGGCATAATGCGATTTATTTATCCAGGGAGAAGGCACTGTTTTGTCGGGGATATGGGTTTTTCGGATCAATGAGTTCAACGGTGTCTCCTCCAGGCCTACTTGCACTCTCAACCATTGGACAATATCCTTTGCATTGGAAATGATATAGGCAGCAGGGCTATTTCCCCGATAAATCGGGGCATTATATTTCCCGGGACCGAAGAGCCCGGCTTTATATCCTGCAGCCATATAAGGATTCCCTTTTTCTATTTCCACTTTCACTTTGGTATGAATCAGCCCCAATGGCTCAAATACCTTTTGCTGCATGTAAACTTCAAAGGGAAGACCACTTACTTTTTCAATAACAGCACCGATAATATCATAATTAATGGTGGCATAACCAAAACGCTGACCGGGTGGGTGTTTTAACTCTATACCTACGATATTTCTCACAGTTTGTTCCAATGCGTTATTCGCATTCCCTTCCGGTATATTGCAAATGCTCTTCCAGAAGATGCCACTGGTATGGTGCAGTAATTGCCGCAGGGTAATTTCCTGCTTTTTATCTCGTTGATACCTGGCATAAAACCAGGGTAAATATGCTGAAATAGGATCATCCAGGTTAATGAATCCTTGCTCTTCCAATTGAAGCAGGGCCAATGCAGTAAAACTTTTGCTGCAAGAGGCCAGTTCAAACAATGTATCGGAAGTGACCGGGATTCTTTCACCCCGATCGGCATATCCGAAATTCTTAATGAAAACCCTTTCATCACCATCGATTACAATGATGCTAAGGCCGGGTATTTTACCCCTTCTCATAAAGCCTTGAATGAATTCCTTGTACTGGCCAAATATCCTATTGATATTGTTGATATTCATTCAATTGGTGGCAATGGTGGAATGATGAGTGTAGGTGTAAGGAGAAAGCCTTTGACTTTGCATTATCGATCATTACTACTTACTCCCTATTACCTACTATCTATGAATATATCCCTCACTCTTTAGCTTTGTGCTGCGGTGGTTCGATAACTGGCGTCCACTGTCTCAATCTTTCCCATATCCATTTTAATGACTCTATCTGCCACATCAAAATAGTGGTCATCATGGGTAATGGCAATGACGATTTTTCCCTCTTCTTTCATTCTCATCAATAAATTCCTGTAAAAGAATTTTCTGAATTCTGGATCCTGGTCGGCTGCGACTTCATCAAAAAGATATATGGGGGCATCCTCCAGGTAGCACTGCAGCAGGGCCAATCGTTTTCTCTGACCACCGGAAAGATCAATCGTACTAAAAGAATTCTCTTTTACCTCAACTTTATCTTGCAGGCGTAATAACTTTATATAATTTTCAGCTACCTTTTTCTTTTTACTGAGATCCACATCATACAATTTTTCAAACAGATGAAAACCGCTAAAAACCGTTGAGAAATATTCTCCCAATTGCTTCTTTTCGATCTCTTTGCCTTCGATTTGAATATAGCCTTCTTCAGGGGCATACAAACCGGTGAGCAGTTTTGCAAGGGTTGTTTTTCCACTGCCGTTGCCTCCAATTATAAATGTAATCTCACCTCTTTTGGCTTCAAAATCGAGGGGGCCAATGGTAAATGGTTCCTCTTCATCTTCGCTTTCGTATCTAAACACGATCCCTTTGGCCATTATCCGTTCAACCTTATTTTTCTCTGGTTCAATGGCACGTATTTCCTGTGGATCGATGTTTGCCGGTATATCTTTTTCAAACTGTTTCACCCGGTTCCAGGAAACCCTGATCTGCATAATGGCAGGAATGGAATTTAAGATGACATTAACGGGTCCGATAAGGTAGAGGAGAATCATGATAAAACTCATTAAGGTAAAGGTTGTCACCTCGGGGAAGAGTCTGGGAATAGCGAAACTAACCCCGCCCAATATCACCAGGAGCAAGGATTCACCGATCAAAAAGGCATTAATAAACCGGATGATTGCATAAGACATCTTTTTACTAAATCGGTCGGAGGTTTCATCCACATCGCCTTTGTACTGCTCTTTCTTATTGTGCCGCAAACTTAATTCTTTAAATCCATCCAATAAACCATTGAGCAAGCTCATATAAACGTTCCGGGTATCCCGTGCATCTTCAAATAGAGCACGTGCTTTCCCACTGACAATACCATAAAGGGTCGCAATTATAACCACCACCACCAATGTCAGGGCGGTGGCCCAGAAGGCAATGGTAAACAGGTAAATAAAGGCGCAAATGGAGGTAATGATACTGGTGATTAAACCGACAAAGATACCGGCTGAATTTGCAATTTGACCGGTATCGTCGTTTAATGTTGCGAAAACCCGTCCTCTATTCAATTTTTCAAATCGTTGATAGGAGGTTAGACATATTTTTTCCATTAATCGCATCCTCAGGTCGTATACAATCTGGAATGTAAGTTGAGTCAACCGGGTTTGTACGATTTTACGTCCCAAAATATAGATAAAAAAGGCCAATGCATAAAAATAGACTTGATAAATCAGTTTTATATTGCTGAATAACGAGCTGGTTATCAGGAAGATGACTACAGCATTGGCACCGCCGGAGAGTAAGCTTAAAATGACCACCAGGGGGATTGATTTTTTATATTTGTTTTTCATGGGGAATAGGCTGGAAAAAAAACTCGTGATATAACTGGCACCCATGGCAACCAGCAATAGAATGGCAGCGGCATGAAAACTGAGGGGTGTCCATACTGCGGCAACTTCCCACGGTACATCATTCAATGCCAGAGGAAGCAAATATACCCCAAAGGCAAAGGGCACAAATAAAAGGAATGTAACCACTAATCTTAGAAGCTTACCCCAGGTAACGGGTTCAAATTGGCGGTTGCCTTTGAAAACATCAATTCCAATGGAACCCACGTATATAGCCACCACCAGCAGGAAAAGAAGCAATGCCAGTGAAACCAAGGAAGCCATCCCATCAATGGTTCTCCCAGGTGTAAATTCTTCGGGCATGGGATTTCCCCTGACCAGTTCCAAAGCCACTTGGGCGATATGATTGGTGTAGGCGCTGTTGGAATTTACCAGAACAGCAACCCCCTTCTTTTCCCCGGGCCTAAAAGCGATATAAGAGGTGTAATTGGGATTCCCCCCGGGATGCTCGATGAGATCGCTGCCGAAATGATAAACGAACCACCCCATGGCATAGGACGACATATTCATGCGGTTGGGAAACACGCTTTTATCCGGTTGATGGCTCTTTTCTATCAATGGCTTCATGTCGGTTTCCAGGAGCCCCATATGAAATTGCAGCCACCGGGCCATATCCTTACCATTTGAGACGATATACCCAGCAGGGTTATTGCCTCGGTAGACGGGCGCGTCATATTCCCGCGGCGAAAAAAAACTGATTCTATACCCGGTGGACATCAATGGATCTTTTCGATCCACACCCACCCGCGTATGGGTTAATCCCAACGGCTGGAATATATGTTTGGTCATATAGTCTTCATAGCTCATGCGGGTAACCGCTTCAATCACAGCGCCAAGAATATCATAATTGATGGTGGCATATTCAAAGGCCGCACCCGGCTCACGGCTCAATTCAAACCCTGAAAGATTCCGAACCGTTTGCTCAAGGGCATTGTCGGCATCCGATATAGGGATTCTGGCAATACTTTTAAATGGTATCCCACTGGTCTGATGCAGCACCTGACGCAGTGTAATCTCCCGCTTTTCTCCTTTATAGGTAACAAAAAACCACTCCAGGTGTTTTGAAACCGGGTCATCAAGATTAACCAACCCCTCGCTCTCCAGTTTCAGGATTGCCAGGGCGGTAAAAGCCTTACTGGTGGAACATAGTTCAAAGAGAGTCTCAGGTGTTACAGGTTCCTGTTTATCTATATCGGCATAGCCAAAACCCTTAACATAAACAGGTTGCTCACCGTCAATGATTACCAGGCTCAGGCCTGGAATATCTCCTTCTTCCATCAACTCCTGAACTTTTTTTTCAATTTCAGCGAAAGGTATTGATCCAGGTTCAGGATTCTCATTAGCGAATAATGTGAAGGGGGAAGCCAATAGGATGTAGAAAAACAGTAGAATAAAAATACCAATACTAGATTTGCTCATTTTTCTTTCTTTCATAAAATCCTCCTTTTTTTGCACCTTATTTTTAGCCATTCTATTTTAATCGTGGTTTGTATAGATTCTCAGGGATTTTTTTTGACAATTTACTCCTTTTTTGCGACGGTTATTTGCTTCATTTTATTTCACAAAATTTTTTACTGGCAGTAATTATAACATTTATATCCACCATAGGGCAAGTAAAAAATCAAAAAGAAAAAAAGATTTCCCTATCCATCGACTTCTGTTTAACAGAATCGACCAACCATAAAAGATAGTGCATTTCTCGAGGGATTCTTAAAATGGGGTGATTCTTTTAAATTCAGACGGTATTCTCTACCTCGGTTTCCTCTTTTTGAATATATCGAATGGGATCAATCTGTGCCAATACTTCAAAAGTCCATGATTTATTCCGTATATACTCTCTATATTTCCCAGGCGTGGTTCCAAAGTGTGCTTTAAAAATCTTGATAAAATAATTGGTAGAGGAAAATCCCATTTTTTTTGATATTCTTTTTATAGATGGCTCATTCTGTTGTCCCAATAACATAGCTGCCCGCAGCATTTTTATCATCATCAAAAATTTACCAGGAGGCACTCCTTTTTCGCTTCGGAATAAATAATACAAATGGGATGGGCTGATCCTGAACTTATGAGCAATTTTTGATACTGTCAGTTCCCCCAACTCTTCATCATTTCGGGTTAAGATAAACTGGATGACTAACTCGGAAAGACCACTTTCTGTTATACAAGTCAAAATAGGTACCTCAGAAAAATATAATCATTCTTTTCCTTTTTTCTTAAAGTTGAAAAAGTCACTGGCTCAATGCTTTAAGGTTTTACAACATGACTAAAAGCCGAAAAACAGAAACCACTAAAGTTGTCATTTTTAATGAAGCAACCCATACACTCTAAAAATTGAATTACACATTTTTTTATGCTATGGAAGTATAACACGACAGGCATAACATGTAAACCATTGGTTCTCTTATCATCCAATTGTTCTCAAAATGGGGTGGCTCTCCAACCCAAGATGCCACCCAACCGGCTGAAAAGAGTGGAGAGAGTGAAAAAGTTTGTTTTTCCGTACTTTTTTGCAGAGTATTATTAAAAAGTCAGGAAACTCTTTTGACAGGGTACTGATTTTTTACATTTTCTTCAAACATGTCTGATTTTGAAAAAAATCAGTATACCATATCTGGTTGTATATCGTATCGGTGTATCTTTCGCCCCTGTCCGGAAATATGGTGACCAGATTAATTTTTTTATTTATTTTTTTCCCTGAAAAATATTTTTTAATGGCTGCCATTACCGAACCGGAGGAACCACCGGCAAAAATACAATGTTTTTCTAATAATTCATGACACATTTTTATGGTTGAAACTTCATCAATCATCACGACATCATCGATTTTGGCATCTTTTAAAATGTCGGGAACCATACTGGAGCCGATTCCCGGTATATACCGTTTCTTGGGTGGATGACCGAAAATGACGGACCCGACGATATCCACAGCAATCACCTTTGCAAGGGGAACTCTTTCCTTGACGCAGTTTGAAACACCGGTTATGGTACCCCCGGAACTGATCCCCATGAAAAGATAGTCAATATTTTCCAATTTATCGCAAATCTCTTTCCCCAAGGTATAATAGTAAGCTTCAGCATTATAGGGATTACCATACTGGTTGACCCAATATGAATTATCAATTTCACTCACCAATTCTTTTACCTTTTTGATACGATTCAATAAATATCCGCCACTGCCATCAGGCACTTCGACTTTTATCACTTTTGCAGCCAGTGACCGAATGAGAATTTCATTAATGGGAGAGATACAGGGATCGATGACAGCAATAAATTTCAGACCGTATTTTTTGCAGTATGCTGCCAGGGAAATACCAAAATTTCCAGATGATGATTCTATCAATGTGGTCTCTTGATCGATCTCCTTTTTATCCAGCAGCTTCTTAATAATGTAAGAAGCGGCCCTGTCCTTCACACTGCCGGTGGGATTATAGAACTCAAGTTTGGCATAAACATTGAGATAAACAAACCCATCCATTTTAATGGAAACCATTGGGGTATTTCCTACTTTATCAAGATTACATTTTAAGATCATTACAATCTCCATGAGAGAGTTCAGGGATTGCTCGTTTTTATATTCCCAAAACCTCTTTTTTTGACAGGATGGACAGGATAAAAAGAGAAAAAGACCGATTATACTTGCGTGTCCAACAAAGATTTCTACCAGCCGTATTGTGAAAAATTATTTGAATCGATAGTCAAATATTTCGATGTCTTTTCGGTATTTTTCAGCAACGATATCCCTGGTTTCAATACTATAATATTCCGTATAATGCACTGCTTTACGGTACTGCGTTTTGTTTAACTGCGATAATTCAATATGAGGTACGTTGAATTTATCACATACTTTATTAAAATCCTCCTGTAGGTTTTCAAATCTGCCCACAAAATCGACCAATAGCCGCCCGGTTTCATCGCATATAAACTCATGTTGAGGATGCAGATGAAATAAATGCTTCATTTTATCATTATAAATGAAATCTTTCACAAAGAATTCAAAATCACCGTTATATTTTTTTAAATACATATTGCTTAACTTTTTATCATAAGGGTTATTACCCCCTTTAGATAAATAGAAAAAAGCAGAAGACAACCGAGCCCATGGGTTTCGCACAAAGGAAAATTTATAAAACTCATCCCAAACTGCCTGTCCAAACCGTTCGATATAATGATAATATTTACCATGAACATCGGTCCAATAATCATCACCATCCAGCAGTCGAAGGGGTAATGAAAATCTTTCAATAACGTCCGCAATACTTATTCCACCCGTTTTGGGTATATGAACAAAAATAAATTTGTACAAGATTGATATCACGACTACCTCCTCAATCTTTGAAATTTTTTACACAGGCTAAAAAAAAATATTCTCCATTAAATAATCTTCATAATATGAAGCGTCCATTCTTCTTTTTCAACATTTTCTACCATTTGATAAAGGGAGCCTTCATGGATTTTATAGGGGTAAGGTGCAAATGGGGTGTTCTTTTTTAAGGGAAGGAATACCCGGTTTAGAACTTTTCCTTTTGGTTCCAATATAAGGCATTCCTGATTTTTCGCTTCATTTTCCCGGAAAGTCATAACATAAATTTTATTGCCGGTGGCAATAATATTATATATTGCCGGATAGTAATCGGGGAAATGGAGGGGTTTCATCATTTCAAAGTATTCCCTGGTTTGTGGGGAGTTTTTTAGGAAGTTAATAAGTATTTCCTTATCTTTTTCTGTGACTTCTCGTTTTTTTTCATCGAGTTTGATGGTATATAATTCCTTAAGGTCTGTGTCAAATACTTTAATGACAAAATCCTTTTCCCACGCCAGGAATAACTTATTATCGTATATTATGGTGGATGCAGAAAATTCCAGGAGACGCGTGCCTTTCCCGGCCTGGGAGGCGTGGCGTATCCTGTGAATCTCCTTCAATTCCTTGAGCTGATCATCATACAAATTCAGAATTTGCCATCTCTCTTCCTGCCCCCAGGCCAAAAATATCCCTACAAAGTTTTTCCCAAAGGGCTGCATGTTTAATGTTAACGGGTTTTGAAGTTTTATCTCTTTTTTATATCTGCCATCCTTGGTAAACCAGGATACTTTCCCAAAGCTATTGATAATGATATCCTCTGTCTGCGCGTTTAAAATGAGTCCTCCCAATCGAGGGTGTAACAGAAATTCCTTTGGGCCTTCACCATGTTTACCAAATTTTTTGATCAGTTTGAAATCTTCTAATGAATAGATAAAAATGGAGGTCCCTTCTGTTACATACATCTGCGTCTTGTCAAAGTTTAGGCCTTCCGGTTTCATCAGGTCAGGCATAGGTATCGCTTTTGTTTCTGCCCCAAGAAGGACGCCTAACAATAACACCCATGTAATAATCGTCACTTTTTTAATCATTTCATCACCTCTTTAATTGTTATAATTTAATTTTTACTCTTGCTTGGCTCATCTCTTATAACAGTCAGGAATCTTTTTAGGTTCCACTGTATGCCTTATAGAGCTTAATTGTTGATCATCAATTAAAATTAATCGTTACTAACTTCTAATAATTACATATTATAAATTCTGGATTGCAAGCCAAAAATAGTCGAAACCAGCTTTTAATACAGCAATTAACTATTGGCAGGATGAACAGGATAGCGGTTTTACTATTCTTTTAGATTTTCGATAATTTTGGCATCAACCCAATAAATGTTTCCATTTCTGGCAAAGAAAAGGAACTTACCGTCGGGAGAGACGCTGGCACACATTTCCATGCCCTTACTGTTGATGGATGCTCCCATGTTTTTAGCTTTGGACCAGGAGCCGTCCGGCTTTTTGAAGCTGATATATAGATCTGGCCCTTCTTGTGGAGAAGGTCCCCCAGCATCAAAAATAAGATAACTTTCATCGGGATCAATAAAGGGGTGAGCGGCATTGAGATAATTAATCGCTTCCCCCAGTTTTTCGGGTTTTGAATAGCGCCCGTCGATCCATCGGGTTCTAAAGATACCACCCTTGCCGGTATAGTACAGGGTGCCGTCGTTAGTGGAGGTAACATACATTGCAAAGTCATCATTGACAGGGGAGCCGAGAGATTGGGGTTCTCCCCATCCGCTGCCAGTTTTTTCTACCACCCAAATGGCCAAACCACCTTTTTTCTTTCCGGGCATGGGTCGGTTGGAATGGTAGAAGAGTTTTTTGCCATCGGGGGAGAAATTGGGTTCAAACTCGATCCCTTTATGTGAAAACGGAGCAGGTGCAGGCGGTGTCCAGCCGTTTTCTTCCAGTTTCATATGCATGATCATGGGCGGAGCAGGCGGCGTGCTTTTTTTCTCCCGGACAAAAAACACCTCTTTGCCGTCGGGAGAGAAGGTAATACCCAGTTCAAATTCGTTGGTGGAGATAATACCGGGGGCAAAAACTTCCGATTCCAGCCCGGGTGTTTTCTGTCCCAGGTACTCGCCCTTTAAAACAGGAAACGGGTCATCCTTTTTTTGGCTGCTTTTAAGACCTGTTTTGGCATAAATAATTGCGCCACATATCCCCAGAATGATAACGATAATGATGATAATTTTTCCCATTATATCCTCCTAAATTTTTTATAAGACATATCAATTTTACAGATTTTAAATTCAAAACATACCACTTCCCATTTCAATTGTCAAATCCGAATGGGTTTCCGAAAATTCCGATGCAGGAAGAATTTAAAGGGGAGTAAAGCCTCCGTCAAATTTCAGTTCTACCTTCATGGAGAGAATATCTCCACGGCCTTCTCCAGTACTCTCGTGAAATCAAATTCACGGGCCACCTTATCGGTTTCTGCTTTTAATTCTTTCAGCTTTTGTTTGGCATTCAGAAATACGGGACCGTTTTGTTCCAAAAACATCCCTAAGGTTTCCTTAAATAAGGAGACAAAATCATTGCATTCAGAGGGAGAAGGGATATGTTTACTCACGCCAAGTTCTTCCAATCTCATTGCCACATCGTCTCTATCGTAAAACCGGGTGCCAATGGTAATTGAAGGAATCTCATGAAGAATGGGGTACTGGTATGTCCCGCTTCCACAATGATGAATCATTAAATCGACATTTGAACACACATAATGCATGGGTAGAAACGGGGAGAAGAGATAAAGTTCTTCCTGTGTTTTACTTAATTCCTTGACATGAATGCTTGTGATTACCCCCACACCAGAATCGAGCAAATATCGGATAGCCTCGAAGATAGGTTCTGAAGCTTCCGCAATATTCCCAAATGTGAAATAAACGATGACACAATCTTTGTTATTATTTAAAAACGCATCCAATGCCTTGGGATAAAACACGCCTACTTGTCCGGAAATATCTTTACTAACATTGTTGATTTTCTCGAGTAACATGTCATCCATAATTAGAGGGCCTGAGAATACATATGTAGGGTCATCTTTACAGAGTTCGGGTAACACTTCTATCGAGCGTATCCCGGGTACTATTTTCATATCCCCGGCAAAGAGATCTCCAAATTTTTGGGGAACCATCATCCCCAATTTCTTAAAGAATTGGATTTGTTCAAGTGGAAAATAAGATCCCATACTATGCTTATGGTTTTCTTTTCGAGGTTTCCCCCCTGGAAATACACCGGTCCTCTGGACAGCAACGCGAGGCCTTTTGGAAGTTTGAAGCACAAAAAATGTGGAAATGGAAGCATCATCCACAACAACATCAGGCTTAAACTTTTTATAAGCAATAATTTCTGTCTGGAATTCCCCAGCCCCTCTCCCATGACTGACATCCAATATGTTTAAATCCAACGCCCTGGCCATCCCGTGGTACTCACCGGGTAAAAGAAAGGCTGTTTCGTAATCCCGCTTGTTAAGTTTAGCCTCAAGGGCCAATAGGGGAATAGTATGAGGTATTACCCCCTCGGCATTGGGAATAAAAAGTACTTTCTTTAGCGAACCTGCTGATTCATAATTTATACGGTTTTTGAATTCGGCTTTATCCAATATTTCCTTGAGTAACGCGGCATTGTTTCCCAAATTATCTTCACTAAATACCTCTATATGAGTTCCAACGGCTTCGTAGACGGTAACAGTTTTGGAGGTAAATCTATTCCAAGCATCAGGATTATCTCTCTTCCTTGCCTCTTCCGACATGATTAAATGGACATTGGCATGAACAACTTCCAGGTGGGTTAAGTCATGAATATGTTTAAGATATTTATCCACTTTTTCTCTTAATCTTTCCATGAGAAATTCCATTCCCATTGATTTCAGTTGCACTTCGAATCCACCCATAAATTCATTCATCGCCGACTCAGGAAGTTCCCCCTTTTTATCTTTCCAGGTACTATCAACCATAATAATATCGGAGACTTTAAACCCACGATTTTCCAATTCACTTGTAACCTCGAGCATCAACGCCCCGGCAGCAGAATACCCAAACAATATATAAGGCCCGGTTGGTTGGGTATTGGTAATCAACTCCACATACTGGTTTAAACGGTCTTCTTCTTCTATAAAATTAAAGGAATAAAAAGAGTAATCGGTAATAACTGAGGACAGCCCTTTATATGCAATTCCGTAGCCAACACCCGGAGGAAAACAGAAAAGCTTTTTTTGTGTCTCAAGGTTGAGTAACATCATCGGTGATTCTACGTATCTCTCTGATTTTATATAATTCGCAATTTCCTTTATAACCGGTTTCTCAAATATTTGGGTGACGGGGATCTGAATTCCGAATTCATTCTGAATATGGGAAATCATGGTAACCAGGCTCAACGAGTGGCCGCCACATTCAAAGAAATCATTTTCTATACCTATTTTCTCCCCTTCTATTCCCAGTGTTTCCGACCATATTCGGACTAATTTTTTTTCGATCTCGTCTCTGGGGGGGACATATTCTTCAATGGAGCTTCCGAGATTGGGTTTTGGCAAGACTTTCCTGTCGATTTTGCCATTGGGTGTCAATGGAATTTCAGCTATCTGTAAAAAATAAGTAGGGACCATATACGCGGGTAAATAAGCGGACAAATATTCCCGTAATTCGGCGGGAAGGACTTCCCTATCGGATGTAATATAGGCGCACAGGTATTTATCACGGTTATCGCTTTCATTGACCACCACCACCGATTCCTTTATATCTTTATGGTTCAGGAGTCGTCGTTCGATTTCGCCCAACTCAATGCGAAATCCCCTTATTTTAACCTGGAAGTCCTTCCGGCCAGAGAACTCGATATTGCCATCTGAGAGCCACCGACTTAGATCACCGGTTTTTAACATCCTCCGGCAGTTGTCGAAGGGATTTTCCACAAATTTCCGTTGAGTTAAATCCGGTTTATTCAAATATCCCCGGGTCACCCCTGCCCCGGCAATGCACATTTCGCCCCAAAGTCCGACGGGCATGAGCCTGTAATGATCGCCTGCCCGGGAGATATAAACGGCGGTATTCCGAATGGGACGTCCAATCTTTATTTCCATGTCTCTCTCCTGATGCCTATAAATTGTGGACCAAACCGCTGCTTCGGTAATACCGTACTCATTAACGATTTCGATATTTTTATTCCTAGCAGCGGTGAGCTCAAGTATATCCGGCAGCACCTTGTCGCCTGCCAATGTCACGACTTGTAACAGAGAGGCCTCCTTTTGGGAGACAGTATTCATGATTACTCTGTACAATACAGGGATACTGATAAAGTGAGTCACCCTATTTTTAACCATGCTGTTTATGATACAGGAGATATCTTCAATGCTTTGTTTACTCAAAAGAACGATTCGAGCACCAGAGATAACAGGAGTAAAAAAACTGGTAACAAAACCGTCAAAGGCATAGGAAAACAACTGCAATACAGTAACGGCGGCATCCATTTTGTATTCTTCCCTCCGGCAAACCAGGGTGTTCACAGCCTGTCGGTGTTCTACCATTACCCCCCGGGGCCTACCGGTGGAACCGGATGTATAAATGATATACGCCAGGTCCGAAGGATCACTAATGGGATCCAGTTTGGTTCTGTCCTCCCCCCGCACATCTTCACCACAGGCATTAATCATTTCAATGCCGGGGGAGATAAATGCCGATCCGGTTTCTACATTATTATCGGTCAGCAGCAGGTGGACAGCGCTGTCTTCCAATATATATTTTTTTCTTTCATCGGGTATTTCCAGGTCGATAGAGAGATACACGGCACCGGCTTTCAAAACAGCCATTACAGCCGCCGCCATCTCCATTGAGCTTTCCATTAATATTGCAATAATGATTTCACTTCCCCCGCCTTTCTTCCTCAATCTTCTTGCCAACCGGTTGGCCTTTTCATCAAACGCCCGGTATGTCAATGCTTTGTCATCAAACACCAGGGCGATATTATCGGGGGTCTTCTCCATTTGTTCTTCAAATAACTGATGCACCCGTTTACCCGTCCAATCTCCAACAGTGGGAGCGTATTCCTCCGGGTGACCACAAAACACCTCTAATAGTTTCTTTCTCTCCTCTTGGGATAACAAATCAATCGCAGAAAGCTTTAAATCCACATTCGCAAATGCCGTATCCAATAAACCCGCAAAATGATGGCCAATTCGCTGTACCGTATCTTTCCTGTATAGCCTTTGATTAAATTCTATCGTCCCTTCCAGGTATTCCCCGGTTTTCTGAAAAGAGAAATTCATATTTGTATGAATATGCTGGATATACTTCTTCTCCTGGATATTTTCAAAAATAACTGGAATATCGAATAAGGGGAAATTTTCCTCGGAATGGGACAGGTTCAACTCGTGTAATAATGCCCGTAAAGGATAGTTTTGATGTTCAATTGCCTCGGTGATAACCTGTTTCATTTGATACAGAAATTCCTTAAAGGTCATATTCTCCTGTACACGGGTTCTTAATGCCAGGACAGTATTGATAAAATCCCCTTCGATATCCTGTTTATAAATGGGCGTACCAACAATAATATCATCATTATCGGTATATTTATTCAACAATAGGACTAATCCTGAAACCAGGAGCATAAACAGCCGGAAATCCGATTCATTACTGATCCAGATGAGCTTTAAATAGAGTTTATCAGGCAAACGAAACGTTACGGTATCCATCTTTCGACCGCCGAGATTGGGTTTATCGTAATCATAAGGGAAACAGGTTTTTTCAGGGTTCCCGGATAATTGTTTAAGCCAATATTTTCGCTCTCTGACTGCTTGTGTGGCGGCTGCCGCCATATCACTGGAAAAGCTTTGGACATTTTGATCTAAGGTCATTTTATTTTCAAACTCCTTTATTTAATTGTCGGTTGGTAAAGATGGCATGCTAAAGCATGAAATCGCCGTCATCCATGTTCGGTTTGTATGCTGGGATTAATTTCTTAACGTATCTATTTTCATCGATATAAACCGTATTATTTTCAAAATCCATCAATGAAGGCACAGAATTTTCATGCAGGTTTTTCCACCGTTCATCCGCATGGTAGATTTCCCTGGAGGTATAGGGATTGGGGATACCCAACTTCTTGCAGTGTTGCGCCAGCCGGAACATTCGTTTAAACCTCTCTTCCCTGGAAGGGTAGGTGTCCAGTATCCAGGTTTGAGGGATCAACAAATCCCTTGCATACGGAGGATAGAGGAGTTTTCGTTTATTGGCCCATTTATCGGCATTATGCTGACCGACATAATAATAATAAAAGGGATTGCATTCCATTTCCCAGATATCATTTTTTAATTCTTCGATAAATTCAAGGGTTTGTTGGAAATCCTCTTCGGTCTCACCGGGGTAGCCGATAACAAAATAGGTGGTGGTTTTAATGCCTGCATGGGCAAGGCTCCTGACGGCAGTCCTGGCTTGTTCGACGGTTATATTTTTGCCCATCAACTCCAGGAGGCGTGGGGAACCGGTTTCGATACCCAATCGGACCCTATACAATCCACCCCGTCTCCATAAAAGGGTTTTTTCAGGATCACAAACCTCGTCAGATACCCTCAAATAGGCATCCATATAGATGGACATATCCCTTTTAATCAGTTCCTCGGCCAGTTCAGTAATAAAGGGGTTCACAAGGGCATCGAGCATGCAGTATAACTGATCTCCATCCCGTTCGTACAATTGGACCAATTGGTCGGCGGCTTGCTTGACACTTTTCTCCCTGTATTCCCCGAAAAAACCGGCCACACTGCAAAACCGGCATTGATGGGGGCAGCTCCTGGAAACAAAAGCAGCATTATAGGGGTAATTTTGCAAGTCAAAGTCTGATTGGTCGGCGAGGTCGATGGAAGTGATATCCAACCTTTCACCATTTATATCTTTCAAGGAAAACACCCGCTGGGTTTCGGGGAATTGGCCTTCCAGCAATCCCAGGAACAGTTTCTCCCCTTCCCCGACGACCACTTTATCGATATAGGGGGTTTTCTCCAGGAAAAACTGGAAATCCGGGGAGGCCATGGGGAGTTCGCCGGAAAAAATACTCCCTCCCACCACAGTCACGATATGGGGGTATTTCTCTTTGGCTAATTTAAAGGAAAACATGCAGGCACCCAGTGTGCCCAAATGGGCGGTCAAACCCAGTACACCGGGTTTCTCCTTTTCCAGGAGTTCCAGGATATATCTCTCCAACTCTATATAAAAATCAGTAATAATCATATTAAGGGCTGAAATTTGCTGCTCATCGAGATTGCAATAATAGGTGTGGTAGACCAGCAATTTTACCAGCTCATTGTATTTTTTTTCATCTCTACCCATAGAGGTATACTTATGATTAAAATAAGCCATCATATGATTGCGCAAGACATCATGACCGATATTGTAAAAATTTCCCCAGTTGCTTTCCGGCACATATTTTTTTAACGTATTAAAATACCGGTGATAGATTTCTTTAAATTGGGAGTCCACATTTGCATCGGTAGTTCTCACTTTGTAACCGTGTTTTTCAAGAAATACTTTGAGTTGGGCAATCCCCTGGGGTGGAATTAGGGGAGTCCAATAGGGCAGCAGCGCCAGAAGAATTTTTTCTCTCTTCATTTTTTACTCCTTGTTGTGTTTTATCTAGATTCTGAAATCACCCTGCTCCCGCAATGTAATATCGGGGGTGGCAGCAATCAGTTCATGGGATATCATAATATCTTGGATAAGAATATCTTCATTATTTTCTAGAACCTGTTCAAGAATTTCGACATAGTGTTTTGCCATTTTCCGGGCTGTGGTTTCTTTATATAGTTGAGTTGAATATTCCAGGGACATAGCCAGGGAACCGTTTACCTCATTGGCGTTAAGCAGTAGTTCATGGTGAACTTTTTCCAGCTCTATCTCATAGGGTAAAACATTGATTTTACTTAGCTCCTCCGGGTGATCAATCCTTATTTCCTGGACAATCTCATTTTGTAAAACGAATACGGCATTAAATAACGGATTTCGGCCGCCATCCATTTTGAGGTTTAAATCCAGGACCAGGTCGTCAAATTGGTAATCCTGGTTTTCATAGGCATTGAGGGCATTGATCTTGACTTCCTCCAGGAATTCACGAAACGTCTTTTCACCCTCCGGCAGATTTCTTATGGCCAACATATTGATAAATAGTCCGACCATATTTTCCAGGTCCGGATACCGCCGGCCGGCAATAGGTGTGCCCATCACAATATCCTCTTGCTTTGAATATTTTGCCAGCAGAATGGTAAATACTGCCATTAGCACCATAAACAAGGTGGTTTCAGTCTCCAGGGCCAACTGTTTTATACGGCTGGTGATTTCCCCGTCTATTTCAAAAGAAATATTGGTGCCGTCGGCATTGAAACTAACAGGCCTGGGATAATCCAGGGGCATCTTTAATTCGGGTATATCACCTTTAAATCGGTTGGCCCAGTATTCTTTCTGCTTTTTGAATCCATTGGACTCAGACATATGATTTTGCCATTCTGAAAAATCCCTGTACCGAAGTTTTAATTCGGGTAACTCGGTTCCTGCATACAAGGCCTGAAATTCCTGTTCGAATATCTGCGCAGACGTCCCATCGGAAATAATGTGATGCATGTCGGCCATCAGAATATATTTTTCCGCCGCTAATTTTATCAACCCCACCCGCAGCAGCGGGGGCCTGGATAAATCAAAGTGTCTCAAAAAAGTGTTTACAATTTCAGTTTCTTTTTTTCCTTCCGGCGTCCGTGCATTGCTGTCGGTCAGATCAACATATTCCAACTCGAACTCTACCGTTGGATGTATCCTCATGATGGGTTCATTTTCTTTCATCTCAAAGGACATTCTAAAACATTCATGCCTTCGGATCAATTTTTTAAGAATATTTTCCACTTTAATCTTATCAAAAGTTCCATCCAATCTTAGAACCATCGGCATGTTGAAGCGGATACTTTTATTATCCATTTGGTGGAGAATATACATTCTCTTTTGAGCCGAAAAGAGTACATAGTAATCCTTTTCCTCTGCTGGCTCTATCTCATTAAATTTATCTTCTACTACTCCTTTAATATAGTGGGCCAGACCGCTAATTGTGGGTGTATTAAAAATTTCGGCAATCGGCAATTTGACATTCAATTCTTTATGGACCTTCGAGACCACAACAGTGGCATTTAAGGAGTGCCCACCCAATTCGAAAAAATTGGAACCGATGCTTATCATATCTCTATCGATGTCCAATACGCCAGACCAGATCTCTGCCAGTTTTTGTTCTACTTCATCCCTGGGAGCAATATATTCCTCACCGGACGCCCTGGCTCCAGGGGCAGGCAGTGCCTTCCGGTCTACTTTGCCGCTGGAGCTCAGTGGTATTTTTTCCAATTGTACGAAATAAGAGGGAATCATATAATCCGGTAATTCCTTTAATAAATAATCTCTCACGTCAGACTCGTCTATTTCTTTTCCCGGCACATAATAGGCACATATATATTTATTTGCTTTTTCATTTGGCTCGGTATTTTCTCCCTCCTTTTGGATTAAGGTAACGATGGCCTCTTGGATGTCTTCATGCTTCACCAGTTGGTTCTCGATCTCCGCCAGTTCGATTCGATTCCCCCTTATTTTAACCTGGAAATCGATACGTCCCAGGCATTCGACATCCCCATCTTCCCTGAAATACCCGATATCACCGGTTTTATATATAGTGGCATAATCGTCATCTCCTATTTCTTTAAGAAAAGGATTGGGGATAAAGGCCTTCTGGGTCTTTTTTTCATCTTTCCAATACCCTTTACCGACCCCTATCCCCGCGACACAAATTTCCCCTCTTATGCCTACGGGACATAAGGATAAATTCTTATCCAATATATAAATATGAAGATTCTGCAGGGGTTTGCCAATGGGGATGGTGGGTTGACCCTCCAGGGGTATATCATTTACAAAATAATGGGTGACATCATCGGAGGCCTCCGTAGGGCCGTAAGCATTTACCAGTTTAATATCCGGGTAGAGCTGATACCACTCCCTTACTAACGGCACGGTCAATGCTTCCCCGGTGGGAATCATATATCTCAAGCTGTCTAATTCATTATCTTTTCCCGATTTTATCATTTCAAGAAAGACGGTCATCAACGAGGGCACGGATTCCAGGAGTGTAATCTTTTCCCTCTGGAGGACGTTTAGAAATTGCATGGCGTCAAGAACGGTTTCTTTATCGATAATCACGGTGGAAGCGCCCACCAACAAACCTGCAAGGAATTGCCACACGGAAATATCGAAGCTGGCGGAAGCAGTTTGAGCGATAATGTCCTCGCCGGTGATGGAAAGATCGTTTATTTTTGCATAAATATGGTTGATCATTCCCAGTTGATGGATCAGAACTCCTTTGGGCTGGCCGGTGGTACCGGAAGTATAAATGACGTAGGCAAAATCATCGGGGGTGGAGGGTGTAGAAGGTGGGGTTATTTCTTTACTATCATATGGATGGAGTGCGTTCAAATCATGTTGATATTTGTGTTTCTTCCTATGGGGGTGAAGCTTATGGTAATTAGAGGTTTTATCTATTGTAAGAATGGTGTCATAGCGGAATTTTGTCAGCTCATTTTCTATGGTAAAAATTTTATCTGAGAAATCCACTTTTTTGATTTGGGGAAAATCCATGGCCAGGTCTTCAAAAAATTCCCGGGTGATAAAAAGTTCAGTAGACCAATCTATTTTTGTTTTATAATTTTTCTCTTTGTCTGCCTTTTTGAAATCGATCATTTCCTGTATAAGGTGTTTTTTTAGATTTTGATCCATTACATCGCCGATAAACCAACACGCATTTTTTGCTGAGAGTTTCATGGCTTTTCGGAGGACATTTCTTAGGTAGTGATGGTCCTGGAACGATTGGATCACACTGTTTATGATGATGAGGTCAAAGTCTGATTCCCCAATGGTATCGATATCATGAGCGGGGAGGCACTGGAGGTGAATATTACGGTATTGGTTTTGCTTGAGTCGCTGTCTATTTTTTTGGATGGTTACGCGGGATATGTCGGTACCGTAATAGAAACCCACCCTGGGAGCGATGCGATACATCGTAATACCGGAGGAGCACCCGATTTCCAGGACCCGCATTTTGGGATGCAGGAGGGGCATCAGTTTTTTGAGGGCATTATCGCCGTATTCATCCATTTCTTCTTTTGTAAAGGGCTGCCCGGTGTAACTGGTAAACCATCCGCCTTCGGCGATTTCATCGGCGGCGGTATCGGCGATATAATTCCAGAGTTCTTCTACACTCTTAACCTCCTCTTTGCCAGTAACAGTTAAGGATCGGTCATCATCTTCACTGCCGGCAGCCGTATCGACATTAATGTAGGTATGGAAGGAGGGACACTCCCACTGGAGTCGGTCAAGACCTCTGGTATATTCTGCCTGTGAAATCACGACTCTGATCTCAGCATCATTAATAATCCGCTTTATACGGTCTTCGGGCAAAAAGGGATCGATGGGAACATAGGCGGCACCTGCTTTCATAATCCCCAGGATGGCGATGAGGAAATTGATGGATCGGTCCATCCAGATTCCCAGCCGGTCATTGGGTCTGATATCTTTCTCATAATATAAATAATTGGCCAGTTGACTTGATTTTTCATCCAGGCGGCGATAAGATAACGATTCATCTTTATATTTAACGGCGGTTCGATCTGGGGTCCTTTTCACCTGCTGTTGGAACAATTGGGAGTAGCATTTATCTTTTACGATATCTTTTTTAACATTATTGAATTCAAAAAGAATCTGCTTCTTCTCCTGGGGCGTGATCATTTCTACATCGGAGAGAGGAATCCCGGGATTCTGCGTAACTTCTCGAAGTATATTCAAAAAATGATCTGCCAATGCTTTGATTGTTCTTTTCTTAAATAGTCTTGTACAGTAATGGAGCCGGAATTGGATTTGACCTGCCACTTCATATGCGTCGAGGGCGAGATCGAACTGTGCAGCTTTATGCCTGTATTCATAAGGTTCAACAGACAATGTTTTGATTTCAGCAGTGGATTGTTCGTAATTTTGAAACGCAAATTCCACGTCAAACAACGGATTTCGGGAAGGGTCTCTCTCCAGGTTTAACTGATCCACCAGCTCTTCGAATTGGTAATCTTGATTTTCAAACGCATCGATACTATTTTCTCTCACATCCTCCAGGAATTGGGTATAGATTTTTTCCCCATTGGGGTAATTTCGCATTGCCAGTTCATTGACAAACATACCGATAATCGGCTGGAGATCGACATGGGGTCGTCCTGCGATATCACAGCCGATAGTGATATCTTCCTGGCCGGTATACTTAAACAGCAGTACATTAAAGACGGCCAAAAGATTCATAAAAAGCGTGACCCCGTGTCTTTCGCTAATTTCTTTAAACCGACCGGAATCATGGGTGTTGAGATAAAACGAATATTCATCACCTTCAAAAACAAATACCGGGGGACGTGGGAAGTCGGTAGGCAGCACCAATTTCGGGATGTCATGAGCATCGGAAAAGAGGTTCAACCAATATTCTTTTTGCTCCTTAATTTTTCCGATTTTAAACAGGTTGGTTTGCCAACTGGAAAAATCTCGGTATTGAATCTTCAATAGAGGTAATTGGTCTCCGGCGTATAAGTGGCAAAACTCGTCGATCAAAATACCGCCCGATGTACCGTCGCTGATTATATGATGCATATCGAACAACAATAAATACTTATCCTTCGAAAGTGCCACCAGTCTCATGCGCAGTAACGGGGCTGTGCTCAAATCGAAAGACCGTATAAATCGGTTTACCTGTTCATGAACCTCATCCTCGCGGTCCAGCACCATCTCTTCCATCTTGAATTCTACCTGTTGATGAGCCCGCTGCACAGCTTCATTGCCAATTAAATCAAATGATGTTCTTAAGGTTTCATGGCGATCGATCAACGCTTTAATTGCATTTTCAAACCGTTCCTTTTGAATTTTTCCCTTAATGATAAGCATAACAGGCATATTGTAGCTGGTGGAAATATGCTCGAATTTGTCCAGGAAAAAGAGACGTTTCTGGGCCGCGGATTGTGGATAATAATCTTTTTTCTCTACGGGTATTATTTCCCGGTAAATATTTGGGATTGCCTTTTCAACGTATTCGGCTAAGCGCCTGATCTGGGACCTTTTGAATACCTCTACAAGAGGTACTTTTACATGCAGCTCTTTATGAATCCTGGAGATGAGAATGGTTGCTTTTAATGAGTGCCCGCCCAGTTCGAAAAAATTGGAATCGATACCGATAATATCCTTTTCGATTCCCAGGACTTCGGACCAGATGCTCACCAATTTTGCTTCCAGCTCATTTCGGGGAGCGATATAAGTACGTGAACTTTCATCTATTCCATTTATTTCGGGGTCCGGCAGTGCTTTCCTGTCTATTTTACCATTTGGGGTTAACGGGAGCTGCTCCAGCGAGATAAAAAAGGAGGGGATCATGTAATCAGGCAGGGTTTGAGATAGATATTCTCTTAATTGCATGCCGAGGTGGTTTTGGTCCAATGTCCACTGCCCGACAACATAGGCACAAAGATATGTATCCCCCCTTTGGTCCTTTTTGGCAGTCACGATTGCCTGGTTGATATCCTGGTGATTCACCAATTGGCTTTCTATTTCCCCCAGTTCAATACGGAAACCTCTCATTTTTACCTGGTGGTCCATTCGTCCCAGGAATTCAATATTTCCATCGGGCATCCATCGGGTCAGATCGCCAGTGCGATAAAGAGGGGTAGAGGGGTAGAGAGGTAGAGGGGTAGAGGAATATTTTCCTGTCCTTTTTTTCAATCCATTTTTTCCCTGGTAATCCTGAAAATCCTGATCAAATTTTTCTGCTGTTAATTGGGGTCGGTTTAAATAGCCCCTGGCCAATCCACGACCGGAGATACATAATTCACCAGCGACACCGATGGGTTGGAACTGGTTGTGTTTATTAAGGATGAATAACTGAATATTATGGATGGGTTTTCCGATGGGTATTTCATTAAAATCTTCATCAGTTGAACAATCAAAATAGGATACATCGATGGTGGCTTCGGTGGGACCATATAGATTTGCCAATTTCGTTCCGTTTCGTTTATAAAACAATTGGTTAAAATCTCTTACCTGTTGAAGGGTTAAGGCTTCGCCGCTGGCAAACACCTGTCCTAACCCAGACAATCTTTCAATTTCCCCGGTGGTCCTCACATAGTCCATTAACGCATTCAACATGGAGGGGACAAAATGCATGAGTGAAATATCATTCATTTCAATGGTTTTGACGATTTCTTCAGGATCTTTTTCCCCGCCGGGAATCAGGAGGCATACACGGGCTCCTTTAATGGCCCACCAAAAGATTTCCCATACGGATACATCGAAGGTAAAAGGGGTTTTTTGCAATATCACGTTGCTCTCCATTATGGGGTATTTCTTTTGCATCCAGTTTAACCGATTCACCAGGGAGCAATGTTCGATGGCAACACCTTTGGGCTTCCCAGTGGTGCCAGAGGTGTAGATGACATAGGCCAAATTTTCAGGACTCGTTGCGGGTTGTTTATCAGGATTCGCAGCAAAGCGATCCTCTATTGGCAAATACAGGGGGGCAAACCCGCCTTGTTTTCCTGCTCCCACTGGAATATTATCTCTGGATGTCAACAATAAATTTGCCGCACTGTCTGCCAGCATGAACCGTTTTCTCTCATCGGGATAATCGGGATCGATGGGCAAATAGGCAGCACCTGCTTTCAATATGCCGAATATACCGACGATCATCTCGATGGACCGCTCCACCATTATACCGACAATGTCACCCGGTTTTACCCCCTTCTCCCACAGCGTCTGTGCCAATTGTCCGGATTTTTCATTCAATTGGTTATATGTAATAGACGTTGTACCGGTGCCGATTACGGCGATACTATCGCCCGTCCTCTCTGCCTGCTCTTCAAACAACTGATGGATCGTCTTATCTGCCGGAAACGCCGCATTTGTATCGTTAAACTCAACCAATATCCGCTTTTTTTCCTCTTCAGTAATGATCGCTATCCCGGAAATTTCCTGTTCGGGATTCCCTACCACCGCCGATATGATCTTTTTAAAATAATGAACAAACCTGGTGACGGTTTCTTCTTTAAAGAGTTTGGTGCCGTATTCAAAAGTAAAGTGCAATCTGCTTACCCCTTCGACAGCTATCAGGGATAAATCAAATTTGGAGGTCTTATTTTTATAATTATTCACAATGTCCTGTTCTGATAGTTTTGCCGGTGAGGAAGTATCAAATATATTTTGTAAAACAAACATGGCATCAAACAAGGGGTTTCTACTCATATCCCTTTCCACTGCTGCGTTCTCAACGAGATCTTCAAATTGGTAATCCTGGTTTTCAAAGGCTTTTAGGGTTCTTCCTTTAACTTCTCCCAGGAAGTTTTTAAATGTTTTACCCGGAGTCGGAAAATTTCGTAATGCCAGCGTATTTACAAACATACCAATGATCTGCTGCAGATCGTTATGATTTCGGCCGGCCAATGGAGACCCCACCACGATATCTTCCTGACCAGTTAATTTGGATAGAAAAATATAATATACACACAACAATACCATGAATATAGTAGCTCCCTCCAACTGTGCCACGTCATTTAATGCCCTTGTTTCCTCTCTACTAAGGACAAACTCTAATTCACTTCCTTCAAAGCTCTGGACTGCTGGCCTGGAAAAATCAGCGGGCATATTTAGTATGGGGATTTCTCCCCTGAATTCTTGCAGCCAATAAGATTCCTGGTCTTTAAGAGCCTCTTTTACTCCCTTCCTACTCCGCCACTCAGCATAATCCTTGTATTGGAGTCTCAAAGGTGCTAATTGACGTCCTTTAAACAGGGTCATGAATTCTTTGAACAATACCTGCTGGGATGTACCGTCCGTTACAATATGATGGACATCCAGCAGGAGGATATGTTCCTCTCCTTCCTTCCCTGTATTTAGCAATCCAACCCGCAAAAGGGGTGCGTGGGACATATCGAACGGCTTTACAAAATCCTCGATAACCGTTTCCTCCTGGATGCCCAGAGACAGGTCAAGCCGATGATATTCAATGTCAAATTCGATGGTTCCAGGATCGTGAACCTTCTGCACCGGTTCCCCATTCACCATTTCAAAGGCAGTTCTTAGACTTTCGTGCCTGACGATGAGTCTTTTAAAGGTCTCCTCCAGCTTTTTTTTATCTACCTCTTTTCCTAAAGGCATTACATGCGGCAGATTGTAACTGACGTTGCCGGGTAACATTTGTTGTAATATGTACATCCTTCTTTGGGCAGAGGATAAAACATAGAACTCTTTTTTTTCTGCAGGTCTTATAGATGAAAATTTAATACGTTTTTGAATATTCCGATGCAAAAAGGCAGTAACCTCTTCCTTTTTCTCTTTTAATTCATTTATTAAATCAGGGGTTAATTTTTCTTCTGGAGCATTAATCTTTAAATGCTCATCTACCAGTTGAAGGTTAATACCCGATTCTTTAAGCCTGGATAATAAACTCAACACACTCATATTATTATCTCCTTGTTTGCTTGATTACTATCCGCCTCCTTTTTATCCACCCAATCGATAATATTGATGAGGGAAGCGATTCCCCTAATATGAGGGGTTTTAAACATTTCTGCCAAAGGGAGTTCCATATTAAATTCTTTATGTATTTTTGTCACCAGAATGGTTGCCTTTAATGAATGTCCCCCCAGTGCGAAAAAATTAGAATCAATACCGATAATATCTTTTTCGATTCCAAGTACTTCCGACCAGATTTCCACCAATTTAGCTTCCACCTCATTCCGCGGAGCCACATACTCTTTTCCTGCTTCCAATTCAGGTTCTGGCAGCGCTTTTCTGTCTATTTTGCCGTTGGGAGTCAAAGGGATCTTGTCGATATAAACAAAATAGGCAGGAATCATATAATCGGGCAAGGTGAGGGAGAGAAATCCCCTTAATTCACCGGTATTGGGGGCATCCTTATCCTCCCCTATCGAATGGGGAACAATATAGGCACATAGATATCTTTCCGCTTTATTTCCCTCCCTATCTATTACCACAGTTTCCTTTACGTTTTTATGTTTGAGTAATTGATTTTCTATCTCTCCCAATTCAACCCTGAAGCCTCTTATTTTTACCTGGTGGTCGATTCTTCCCCAGAATTCGATATTTCCATCCGGCAGCCAGCGTGCCAGGTCGCCAGTTCTATAGAAAGCTGTATGATGAGAACCCTCGGCTTTTTCTTTTTTATCCTGGTAATCCTGAAAATCGTGGTCGAATTTTTCTGCTGTCAATTTCGGATGGTTTAAATAGCCGCGGGCCATGCCGTCTCCCCCGATATAGAGTTCGCCGACGATACCTATAGGAATGGGATTCTGTTTCTTACCCAATATATACGCAGTGGTATTGGCGATCGGTTTCCCAATGGGAATGGTTCCTGCTGTTGTTTCAACCCGATCGATGGGATAGTAGGTGGCAAAGACAGTGGTCTCGGTGGGACCGTATACATGAATAATTCTACCCTCCCCCAGGTAAGCCAGTGCCCTGGAGACATGTTCCACCGACACTCTTTCTCCCCCGAATAAAACGTTTCTTATCCTGTGGAAACACTCTATTTTCAAATCCACCAGTGTATTGAAAAGTGCGGTGGTAACGAAAAACACTGTTACATGTTCCCTCTTTATGATTTCCGCCAATCGCTCAACATCCGATACACTCTCCTTATCAATCGTTACCAGAGTCGCGCCGTTCAACAGTGCTCCATATATATCAAAAACCGATCCGTCAAAGGCATAGTTTGACAATTGCAGGAGCCGCTCTTCCCCTGTTAATTCCAGGTAATTGTTGTTTCTCACCACCCTGATGACATTAAAATGGTTTATAAGAGTGCCTTTGGGCCTGCCGGTGGTACCGGAAGTGTAGATGACATAGGCCAAATTTTCAGGACTCGTTGCGAGTTGCGGGTTACGAGTTACGAGGTTTTCATAGTTTTCGAGGTATATAATTTCCTTTTCAAATACAATTCTTTCGGATAAATTTTGTAGGGTTCGCGTGGTTACCAAAACCTCTGTACCGCTGTCCTTCAGCATATACTGTTTTCTCTCATTGGGATAATCGGGCTCGATGGGTAAATAGGCACCCCCGGTTTTTAATATACCCAATATACCGATGATCATCTCTATGGAACGCTCTACCATAATACCGACAATGTCACCGGGTTTAACCCCCTTCTCCAACAGAATCTGTGCCAATTGATGGGATTTCTCATTCAATTGGTTATATGTAATAGACGTTGTACCGGTGCCGGTTACGGCGATGCGATCGCCCATCCTCGATGTCAGTTCCTCAAACAATCCATGAATTGTTTTATCTTTGGGATAATTCGTTTTGGTCTCATTAAATTCATACAAAATCCGCCTCTTCTCTTCATCCGTCATAAAGATTATTTCCGAAATCTCCTGATCGGGATTCTCAATTACCGACGAAATGATGGTCTTAAAATGAGAGATAAACCGTATAATGGTTTCTTTTTCAAACAGTTTTGTACAGTATTCAAGGGCAAACCGTAGTTTCTCACCCCATTCGACGGCCACCAGGGTCAGGTCAAACTTCGATGTTCCATGTTCAAACGTAAGGGGTTTTACCTTCAAGCCCTTCATTTTATCTTCCGGTATCTCTCCGGGCCTATCAAAAATGTTCTGCAAAACAAAGGTAACATCAAACAAAGGATTCCGACTCATATCCGCTTCCACGGCAACTTTTTCCACAAATTCTTCAAACTGGTAATCCTGGTTTTCAAAGGCCTCCAATGTTTGCTGCCTCACCCGATTGAGAAACTGTTTAAATGTTATTTCTCTGGCAACAGAACTCCGCAGAGCAAGCGTATTGACAAACATCCCGATAATAGGCTGCAAATCGTCATGTCTCCGGCCGGCGATGGGGACTCCCACCACGATCTCCTCCTGGCCGGTTATTTTGGATAAGAAAACATTATACAGGGCCAGCAGCACCATAAATAAGGTAGCCCTTTCCACCCGTCCCATTTGATTCAGGGCTTCGGTTTCGCTGGCATCTAACTCAAAAGCGATTTCACTGCCTTCAAAGCTCTGGACCGCTGGCCTGGAATAATCGGTGGGCAGGTTCAATACAGGGATTTCTCCCTCAAATTGATTCAGCCAGTAGTCTTCTTGTTGTTTGAAGACGTCTTGTGCTGCTTGCATTTGCTGCCATTCGGAATAATCTTTATATTGAAGCCGGAGGGGTGTCAGTTCTTCTCCCGAATAGAGTGACAAAAATTCTTTTATTAATATGTTTTCAGAGATACCATCCGTAATGATATGGTGCATATCCACCATGAATATATGGCTTTGGCTGCCGGTCTTTTTCAAGCCCACTCGCAGCAGAGGCGCCTTAGATAAATCAAAAGAAGAGATAAAATGACGTATAATATCTTTCTCTGTACTCTGTGCATGATGCTCCATGTTGTAATATTCGACTTTAAATGCCAAATCATCGAGCTTATGTATTTTCTGTACCGGTTGATCTTCAACCATTAGAAATGATGTTCTTAAACTTTCATGCCGTTTTATCAATTTAAAAAAAGTTTTTTCAAATTGCTCCGATTCAACATCTCCTTCCAGTATCATGGTCATGGGTAAGTTGTATGCCACAGCAGTCGGTTCCATTTTCTGGAGTATGTACAACCGTTTTTGTGCCGACGATAGAGGATAGTATTCCTTTTCTGGTGCCTTCTTTATGACGGCATGTTTCTCTTTTACGGTCTCCTTCAGGTATTGGGACAGCCCCCTTATGGTGGGTGTTTTGAACAATTCCACCATGGGGATGTTGATATCCAGTTTTTTATGGATTTTGGTTATTAATATGGTTGCCTTTAAAGAATGGCCGCCCAGTTCGAAGAAGTTGGAATCGATGCCGATTTTTTCTTTATCCATTCCCACCACTTCCGCCCATAATTCTGCCAATGCCCACTCCACTTCATTCCGGGGGGCTGCATACACACCTTTTGCCCGTGCATGGGAATCGGGTAAAGCGGCCGTATCCACTTTACCGGAAGAAGTGACAGGGAACTTTTCAAGCTGGACAAAATAAGATGGAATCATATACTCTGGTAACTTCCCGGACAAATACTCTTTTAATTCCAACGCTACCTGGTGGTGACGGGGAACCACATAGGCACATAGATACTTTTCCCCCTCACTATCCTCTTTCGCCAGGACGACGGCCTCTTTTACTTCATTATGGGAGGCCAATTGCCGTTCGATCTCTCCGGGTTCTATCCGATATCCCCTTATTTTCACCTGTTGGTCGATTCGTCCCAGGAAATCGATATTCCCATCATCAATCCACCGGGCCAAATCACCCGTTCTGTAGAGTCTTAGGTGTTGATGAAGCAAGGAGGGAGGGAACAGGCCTGCCTGTTTGTTATTTATAGCAACGAATTTATCGGCGGTTAGTTCGGGGTGGCTTAAATACCCACGGGCAACACCTGCTCCCGATATACAAAGCTCCCCTGCCACTCCAACAGGTAGGGGGTTGGAATCTCTATCAAGGATATAAGCGCGGTAATTTATCAATGGTCTGCCGATGGGAATTCTCTCTGCTGCCTTCCCGTTTTCACATTCATACAACGCAGCATTAATAGTGGTTTCAGTGGGACCATATATATTGATGATTGTTTTCACATCAAAGGTCTCTTTTAAGCTATGGTACAGGGAAGTGTCAAATACATCCCCCCCCACAAATAAATATTTGAAACTAATCTCCTTATTCTCCATATTTTCCAGTAATGCTTTCATAAATGCGGGAACAATGTTTAAAATATCGATCCCTTTTTTTTGGACAAATCGCCACAATTTTAACGGGTCTTTCTTTGCTTTATCGTCTATCAAAAAAAGTTTCCCGCCGGTGGATAAAGGCAAAAATATGTGCATCACTGAAACATCGAAGGTAAAGGGTGCCAGTAAAATGTAATAATAAGAAGCGTTAAGATCAAATCGTTTCACCAGGCCACTCACCTGGTTGACCAGGTTGTTATGCTGAATCAACACGCCTTTGGGTACACCGGTGGAACCTGAGGTATAGATAACATAGGCAAGGTCCGACGATTTATTGAGGGTGTCGAGGTGTGGGGCTGGTCCTCGCAGCAGAGTGTCGTACAACTGATCCATCATCAGGATTTCACGATTACACTTTTTTAAGATCGATTCCCCTTGTTTTTGAACAAAAGCAATTCCCGGGATGTTCTTTAAATCATTTTCAGGGGGTAAGACGCCCTGGTTCTCGATCAGTTTTCCGATGAGTTCGGTAAATGTTACTTCCCCCTCTCCCAGTACGGCCACATCAATATTGATATCCTTTAACATGCTTTCATAACTGCTTGTGGCATAGGGGCCGCCAACAATGAGGGGGACCTCGACACCCCACTGCCGGATCAAGGAAACGGTTTTATGAAAAAATTCCTTGTAGAAATTCATTGTCCTGATACCGATGACATGGGGGCCAAAGGCATAAATAATATTCCTCAATTCTTCAAAACAATCGAAATCGATTCGCGACGACACGATTTTTCCCCTGACCCGAGTACCGAACGTTTTATCGAGGTGGGTTTGGAGATACATGAGTCCCAGCGGTGGTTCCACCACATCATAAATCACCTCATGGCGGTCATCACTAAAATATGCAGACACATCGATTAATAAGAGTTTCAATGCGTTTGCATGCGGCTCCCGACAGGGAAATTGCTCCTGGATTCTAGCATTAAGTTGAGTAACATACCCATAATCGCCGGCCAAAAAATCCCCTTTAATCTCGTCCCGACGGATTCCCACATAATTGAGAAGATCGGAAAAACAATTGATCTTCACGGGTAAAAAACTATCGTATTTTTGCACCAGTTCAACTTCGCTTAAGGCTTTCATCTGATAAGGCAGCACAGCCATCAACCGTTCCCTTAACATAAAATAATCACTGGCAAATTCGGATTGGTACTTGCGAGTAAAGCTCCTGGGGAAGGGCAATGTATCGGGCAGTTCATTATATCCAAGGTCATCGGAAGCCTCGATGGCTTTCCTGGAAACCCCATGTTTCATTGCCAACCGATCCATATCGGTATTGGGATATATCTTTAACACATGAAGGTACGGCATATGAATCCACTTGAAGCTTTTCAGGTACTCCAGTGAATTCTGGGCCTCTTCTTCTGTCTCTGTGGGTATTCCATGGAGTAATTGAGTCTCCAATATAAGCTGGGGATAGGTATCGATCATATACAGGATATTCTCATGCAGTCGATGGAGATTTAAGTTTTTGCCGATTAGCTTTTGGAGCCTCCTGGAAGTGGTTTCAAGCGCAACATCGAGGCTGACGGTTCCAGCTTCTATCATTAAATCGATATAGTCTTTGGTTAAAATATCTCCCCTCAATCCATTGGGGTAGAACAATTGGACCTTTAACCGATTTTTAACGATCAGTTTATAGAACTTTGCACTTTCTTTAATATTGAAGTTGGGCAGATCATCCACAAAGGAGAACTTTCGTACCCCCATTTTATAGTAAAGGAGGAGCTCCTCAAACATATTTTCTGCGGTGCGGTGGACATAGCGATTATTGGGCCATATTTTAAAACAATAGGCGCATTTATACATACACCCCCTGCTAAAATGAAAGGTCATACTGTTCCTGATCATGGACTGACCGATATACGGGCTGTATTTTTCATAGTCGACATAAGACCTATCCGGGATTTGTAAACTGTCCAGGTTTTCCACCAGTGGACGGCGTGTTGTAACCATCGGTAGAACATCCCCTGCACTGAGATTTTGTAGAGATAGAAAGTAAAGATCTCGGATTAAGGTTTCTTTTGTCAATAAGATAGAGGCACGGCTGTCATCCAGCAGCGATTCGATTCGTTCTTGAGGGTAAGTGGGATCGATGGGCAGGTAAAGCCCACCTGCCTTCAGTATTCCCAGTATCCCGACAATCATTTCCAGGCACGGTTCCATCATCAGGGCCACGATACAATCTGGTCCTACCCCTCTTTTTGTTAATAATCCTGCCAGCCGGTTAGCACTTTCATTCAACTCCCGGTAGGATAAGTGCCCCACCATTTCCCGTAGTTTCGACGCTTTCCCGACAACAGCGATACGATCCGGTGTTTTTATCGCCTGTTTTTCAAATAACTGATAAATGACTTTGTTCGCAGGGTACTCCGCCTGGGTGCGATTAAACTCCACCAAGAATTGCTCAACTTCATCTTGGGAAAAAACAGCGAGGTCCATTATCCTTATATCCAGATCACGGATGCAGCACTCTACGATTTTTATATATCTCCGGATAAATTTTTCGACACTCTCTTTCTTGAAAAGATGCGCATCATAATAAATTTCCCCATTGAATCCCTCCCTTTCCCTTATAAACGAGAACAACAGATCATATTTTAAATTGATGATCTCTTCCTGGTTGTGAAGATTCTTTAACAAAAAAATAATCCTGTCAATGGACCACCAAACCGAGTGCTTCCCATCGATGGGAAGGCCTTTTTCTTTAAATACCAGGTCCAGGGGATAATTCTGATTCCGATAGGCTTCCAGGGTTTTATTTTTGGTCTCCAACAGCAGTTCTTTAAAGGTTAAACCTGTATTGACAATATCCCGGAAAAAAATTCTCTTATTGTATTTAAACGGTTCAACGGTTCTATCATCCCCTGCACCTACCTTTAATAGAGGAGAAGCAACCAGGGTTTGGTCATTCCTGGTGCACCTGTACAGGAATACTTTAAAAGCGGCGAGTAAAAACACATAAAGCGTCAGATCTGACTTTTTACAGAGACTAAATACCTTTCCGGCTAATTCACCAGGTACATCGATTTTTATCGAATGCATTCCTTTTGGGGAATGGTCATCCCTCTTAAAATCCAGCGGCAATTCAACGGGCTGCAATTCAGTACCAATGACTTTCAGCCAGTAATCCATTTGAACCTTATGTTTTTCCTTTTTAAATACAGTTTGTTTAAACAATTCTTCTTTCATTGCCAGCGTCTCCTTAAACTATTTTTAACTTTTTTATTTTCGCAACGCCTTGGTCACGCCGCAAAATTATCCCTATTTTTATAATTTTTATAAATCGAAATCCACCTCCAACTGATCCAACTGTTCCTGTTCCGATTGAAGCAGCGATTCCAATTTTTTATGGGGGAGCATTTCGATTTCCGATATTTTGACAGCAGGATCAGAGGTCACTTCCCTGATAATATTTATTAAATGGCGTGTAAAACCGTCCTCTATTGTTTCCGCCTTAAAAAGTTTTGTGGAATACAACAATTCAAAACCGATGATATCGCGCAAGTCAAGAACATGGAGCAATAGGTCGAATTGGATGATGGTATTTTCAAATTCATAGGGCTCAAAACTCAAATCGGTTACCCGGGAGCCGGGGATGGTACTCCCCTGTTCCCCTTTTATCGCAGGGACATCCATATTACCGTGTTGAAGCATGACACTAAACAACGGTTGACGGGAAGGATCGGGGTCGATTCCCAATTTATCCACCAATGCCTCAAATTGATAATCCTGGTTTTCATACGCTTTTAAAGCATTATGCTTGACCTCCTGGAGAAATTCAGCAAAGGTTTTTTCTCCTTGAGGATAATTCCGTATGGCGAGTGTATTTACAAAGAATCCGATCACATTTTCCAGGTCTGCGTGCCGACGTCCCTGGATGGGAACCCCGACAATAATATCTTCCTGCCCGCTGTATTTTGTTAGTAAAATGGTATAAATAGCCAAAAACACCATAAAGAGCGTAGCCCCACTTTCAGATATTATATTCCTTATTCCCCTAGATAACTCGCTGTCCAGCTCAAATTGGATGGTTTTCCCTTCAAACATTTGAACCGGGGGCCGGGGAAAATCAGTGGGTATATCCAATACGGGTATATTGTCTTTTTCGGCATATACGTCCAACCAATATTTCTCTTGTTCTTTAATGAAATTCAATTGCAAAAATGTATTTTGCCATGCTGCAAAATCTTTATATTGAATCCTTAACTCCGGCAATTTCACTCGATTGTATAAATGATTAAAATCTCTTAGAAATATTCCTATCGACGTTCCATCCGTTATGATATGGTGCATATCACACATCAATAGATGCCTATTTTCGCCATGGCCATCCAAGAGCTTAACCATGTCCAACCGGAAGAGTGGAGCTTCGGCCAGGTTAAAGGGCCGGATGAATCTTTTTATTACCGCTGTTATCTCTTCTTCTTTTGCCTCTAAATAGTTGATCTTAAATTTCCGGTCTTCATAAATACGATGAAGTGGGTGAATTCTCTGTACGATTTTTTCATCTATTACCTCAAAAGATGTTCGTAGCGCCTCATGTCTTTCCATAAGCAGCCGGATGGTCTCTTCAAAGTGCTTCCTGTCCAACTTCCCTGTTACCAGCATAACGTTGGGAGTACTATCGCTGGTGGTGTTTTCGCCTTTTAACTGCTTTAATACATAAAATCGTTTCTGTGCAGAAGATACTTCATAGTAATCCCTCTTCTCTATGAGCTCTATCGCCTCGAATCTATCTTCTGTCAATCCCTTTATGATTTCTGACAGCCCTTTTATAGTAGGGGTTTTGAATATCTCTGCCATGGGAAATTTTACATTAAGTTCTTTATGAATCCGGGATACCATTACCGTGGCATTTAATGAATGTCCTCCCAGGCCGAAGAAACTGGAATCGATGCTGATGATATCTTTCTCTATTCCCAATGTTTCAGACCATATTTCCACCAGCATTTCCTCCATTTTATTCCTGGGTGCCCGGAAGTTGTTTTCGGCGTCTACGCGAGGATCCGGGAGCGCTCGCTTGTCCACTTTTCCATTGGGAGTCAACGGTATTTTATCCAACAGGACAAAATAGGAGGGGATCATATAGTCGGGTAATTCTTCCTGTAAGTATTCGATCAATTCCCCGGACAAAGAGCCGCTGTGAATTTCTCCATCATTCTCTTTATAGGTGTTAAAGGTGTACTCCCTACCGTCCAACAGCGCTTCGGAAAATTCTGTTATCGTCCGTTTCAATTCTTCCGAGCTGCCGTTTAAATCTGAGGAATACAATATGCAAGCGACTTGGTTCGGTCCGATTTCAATGGGAAGGCGTTCCCACTCTTCTCCATCTTCTGCTTCAAGGGAACTCATGTTAATAATTTTTATATGGAGGTTGACGTTATTTCTTAATTTCTCTGCTAATTCGAGGTGGCGGTTATTGGTGAGGATGATCCTGGATTCGGAATCCTCTAAAACATAATTCAAGCATTCGATGGAAGAGGCAGGGTCAAGAGGAATATATGTCTTACCGGACTTCAACGCCCCCACGATGCCTACTGCCAAATGGATACCCCGGTCAAGCAATAAAGCGACACGTTGATTATTTTCCCTGGATGCGACTTTTTCTTCAACCGGGAGGAAAATCGCTTTCGGTTTTATATTCATTTGTTTTTCCAGTGCCTTTCGGTTCTCCCTGCCCTTCTCACTGCATAGAGGACAGAGCGGGTCGGGTTCCACGGTTAATTCTTCCAAAAAATTCCCCCTCCAGCCCTTTTCCCAATCGAATCCCTGTTCTTTGCAAATCCGCCTGAAATGGTCACTGAAAGTATAGGTCATAGCCCTGTAACTCCTTGTATTGGCAAGTTCTTCAGTGCCTCTCTGGTTAAAGAAAAGGAATTTGTTGTAAGCGGGATTCTCAAAACTCAATACGATCTTAATGGCCTCATTGACGGCAAAGCCAGTGCTCATAAATAGGGAGGTGGCAACCACAGGCAGCGGATTCTTTTCGTATTTCTCTAAAACATGGCTCATGCCTTCTATGAGCTCCTCCAACTTTTTCTTATCAAAAAGGCAGTGAAAACAAGGAGTATGGGGGGTATGGAATACAGCAGCATAACCATTGATGTCGGTCATGGCTGAAATAATGTGGGGAATTCCCTTGACGGCTGCACACTCCGACAATATAAATTTGTCCTCCTGTCCGTCGAACATGTCGAAAATAATGTCGGAATCCCCTGTCAACTCAAATACATTTTCACGGGTGAGCTTTTGGGTAATTGGGATGACGGTGACGTTGGGATTGATCCGCTCAATGGTCATTTTAGCAGAAAGGGCTTTATTCATACCGATGCGGGTTTCATCGTGGAGGAATTGACGGTTCAGGTTGGATAATTCCACCACATCGAAATCACATACTTTAATGGTCCCAAACCCGGCCAGGGCCAACTGCATAATAGTAGGAGACGCTCCACCCCCGGCTCCAGCCACAAAGACGGTGGAGCTTTTTAGTTTTTCCTGGGATGCCCCCCCCCATTTATACAGCAGCATCTGCCGCTCATATCTCACTCGCTCATTCTTCGATAATCGGTACTGATCATTATAGTTTTTTTGAATGTTCCGTGCCACCCCAAGAGCATATCGATCGAGAGAGCCATAGGTTAACGACTGGCCGTCGGATTTTACAGCTATCTTGCTGCGGTTTTTCTCCACCTGTTCATCAAAACGGTTGATAAGGAACATGGAGCGCCCCATATCCGTATTCTCTATCTCCTTGAACGTAAATATCTTTTTTTGAACCGCTGTTTTTCCCTTTTCTTTTTCTTTTACAAAGGGTGCTGGATATCCTTCCTTCAATACAATGTAAGCACATAGATATTTGTCTCCTTTCTCTCTGTCGGTATTTTCCTCAGATACGGTCGATTCGTTTACCACCACCAGTGCCTCCTCTATTTTGTGATGATTTCGCAGCCGGTTCTCGATTTCTCCCAATTCAATCCTGTAACCCCGGACCTTTACCTGGGTATCGATACGGCCCAGGAACTCTATATTCCCATCGGACATCCAGCGGGCCAGGTCGCCAGTTCTATATAATGCTGAATGATGAGTGATGAATGATGAATGATGAGGATTATAAACTTTGACTGTCCCCTTTTCTTTTTCATCCTGGTCATCGTGGTAATCCAAAAAATCCTGGTCAAATTTTTCCACTGTTAATTCCGGATGGTTTAAATAGCCCCTGCCCAGGGATGTACCCGCAATACATAATTCTCCTGGAACATCAACGGGCAGTAAACTGGAATCGGTACCCAGGATATAGACATTGGTATTATGAATGGGTCTTCCTATAACGGGATGCTTTTTGTACTCCTCAAATCGATTAAAATCAATAACTGCGGCAATACATCCGATGGTGGCTTCGGTGGGGCCGTAATGATTCATTATCCGAAGATTTCTGCAAATGGAATGGGCTTTCTCGATATCTTTTACATTGATGGCTTCCCCACCAATGGCAGCCACCCGCAGCGACTGGCAGGCCTCCTCTGAAAAATTGGGAGCATTGATAATCACTGAAAATAAAGAAGGGGTCACTTTTATATACGTGATCGCTTTCTGTTTAATATAATCCAGCAACCGCTCTGCCAATAAATAAATCTCCCTGGGTAATATATGCAATTCACCGCCGTTCAAGATAGAGGTATACAAGGATGTATACCCCAGATCAAAGGCAAAGGATGACGTTAAGACGGTTCTATCTTTTTCGGAAAGTTTGGCGGCTGTTGTAAACCAGTGGACGTAGTTGACCAGGTTTTTATGTTGAAGAAGCACTCCTTTGGGTTTGCCAGTGGTACCGGAGGTGTAGATAACGTAGCATAGTTGAGTGGGTGAGTCGGTAAGTGGGTGAGTGGGAAGGTGCTCCCCCTTTTTTTTTATTTTATCAAGTTCAATGACTTCAATCCCCTTACTCACCTCACTCACCTTACTCAACGAGCTGTCGGTCACCAATGCGGCGGTACTGCTGTCGGCTAACATATATTTAATTCGCCCCTGGGGGAATTCAGGATCAATGGGCATATATGCACCCCCAGCTTTTAATACAGCCAGTATGGCCAACGGAATCTCGAGGGAACGTTCCAACATAATACCCACAATGTTATCGGGCTGAATACCTGCAGTTCTTAAAACACCTGCCAATCGACTGGCTTTTTCATCTAACTGCCGATAGGTCAATGCGTCGGACAACATCAGACCTCTTCTTCTATTGGTGATACATTGCTCAACCTCCTGGTTACTCTCCATGTAAAACGTTGTTACCCTGGAATTTAATTGGTCATCTTTAAAATAAATATAAGGATATTCAAAATTCTCCACGTCCGGATAACTGGAATCCCTATGGAAATTTCTTTCACTGTATTTTAAGAAACCATCAAAAGAGGAAGCATACGAAAGCATATGATATTTTTCCGCATTCTCCAGGATAGGAGCACCAGGCTGGGCATGCAAACGGGCCCAGTGCAATTGATCAAAACATGAATAGGTATTTATAATCCTGGTCAGCAGTTTTTTACTGGGTTCTATATCTTCCAATGTAAAATAAGGGAGTCCAGTGATTAGATTGAGTCTGACCTCTATGTTAAAATATTTCTCACAGAGTGCCATAAAATCCAGGATTTCCTTATCCGAGGGCTGGGGCTTAACCATCCCCAGGGAAGCCAGTTGTTTCCGGTGCCTTTCCGACAGTGTCGTAATATCGAAATCCCAGTACACATATTTAAAGGTCCGGCTCACTAACCGGACCAACGCCTCCGCAGGAGGAGTTAAGGTGGCAAATATACAAAAATGGTCGGATAGATCGATTCCATCCCAAATCTGTTTGCAATAGTCCAGTAGATTATTATCCGGGATATCAAAATCGAATTGGAAGGTTGAGGTGAATTTCTTTGCCTCCCTAATGTCTTTTTTTACTTCTGCCGATCCCCGTCGGAATACTTTTTTCCTGTTGAATGTTTTCCGCTGCGCCTGATTGCACCCGCCGCAGTAAAAGCAATTCATGGCACATCCTTTATGGGTAAATATAAAAAATGTACCAAACAAAGAGGCATGACTGGAAAGTAATACCTCATCCAGGTGGGATAAATAGATTTCCGATGAGTTGGTTTCATCCTGGATATAAGTGATAGGATTTTCGACGATTTCTTTATTTTTTTTATAGACGCAATTGGGTATATTGGATATATCATCTTTCTGACATATTCTTAACAAGGGTTCCTCTCCATCCCCTCGAACCAGGTAATCGATACAATCGTACGTTATCATTTCTTCCTGGTAATAGGAAGCGGTATTACCTCCCACCACCACTTTTATGTCCAGGAAATTTCTCCTGGAATAGTCTTTTACGATTTTGCACATATCGATGACCCGTGCGATGTAGAGAAACCACTTCATGCTTACGGCAACAACTTCTGGTTGAATTCTCTCCAAAAGTTCTTCGATATTTTGCCTCATGGATACGTAGTCCTGTGCCGGATCATAGAACTGGCAAAAAGTTTTAATTCCTTTCCTGGTCAGATAAGCAGCCAGGTATAACAACCCAGTGGTGGGAACTCCCGGCGTATCTCCCAACAGCAGTACCTGAGCCTTTGATACCTCTTTGTTGTTTATCCCTATATCTTTATGAAGCATTTCATCTTCTAACGGTTTATCCGCTTCAATGTGAACCATGTGAGCTGCGTCCATAACGACAGCACTTCTCGGTCGAATCCCTGTCAATTCAATCAAATGATTCCTGTAAAGGCCTTGAACCAATCGCAAAAAATCTCTAAATCCTTCATCACCACCACCAATGAAAAACTTCTCTACCTTACGATGAAATTGAAAGGAAATTTCAAGAAGATCATTCCGGCTCATGGAGTGAACCAGGAATTGAACGGGCCGGTCTCCTGACTTTTGGCCATCTTTGGAGTGAAGAGAGGAAAAAATAGTCCTTAAATCCCTATCACCATCAAAAAGATCGAGCAGTTTTACTACATTATCATTAACGATAACGCTGTTATGGCGGTGGGTTTTCAAAATATTATAACGACTGTCTGGATGGGGCAGTTCCAGTTGAGATTGATACATATAAGGATTCTTTTTAAAACAGCAGGATTCTATTTTCTCTTTCACGCGGGAAACCGGGGTTCCAGTTTCCAGCCAGTCATGGATATCGTTTAAATCGATGGGCGAGCAAACAGCGATGTTGCCAGGTGTTTTTCCCACCTGGTCTTCAAACCACTGGTGGATTGTCTTCTCACCTGCAAAGGGAGCATAAGTCTCGTTAAACCCATCAATGAGCTGCTCTTTCTCCTGGGGAGATAACATATCGATACGGTTTAAAGGTACGTTTACATCGGAAAGAGCAATTTCCATCAGCCGGATAAAATGGGTAACGATTCGTTCGACGCTCTTTTCCCGGTGGAGAGAGGAGTTATACCGGACTTTTCCTTCGATGGCATGTTCCTTTTTCACCAATGTGAAAGCCATCGAATGATAGAGATGTTGATATTGAAGGTAGGATTGCTCCTGGATATTTTCCAGTAAGAGAGAAACATCGAAGAGGGGGAAGCTTTGGTGGAGGGAAACAGGCCGGTTTAACTGCTCCGCCAATACTTCAACGGGGTAATTTTGATGCTCAACCGCGCGGTTTATGGTCTCTTTTACCTGGAATAACAATTCTCTAAAGGTCATGGTGGGGGTGAGGAGATTCCTTATAACCAGTACTTTATTGATCATTTCCCCTTCGAAGTCCTGTTTATAAAGGGGCGTTCCCACAACGATATCCGTACTGCAGGTATATTTTGCCAGCAGTGCAGCTAACCCTGCGACACCGATTGCATGGACGGCGTAATCGATACCCTGGCTCATCCTCATTACGGCTGCAAAGAGTTCCCCAGTACATTTGAAAGCTACTGTTCCTGCTCCGGGGATTCCTGTTTCTTCTTCACCATCATAAGGGAAATGGGCTTTTTCCCAATCCCCGGCCAATTGCTTTAACCAGTACTGACGTTCTCTGACTTTTTGATTGGCTAAAACAATTAATTTCCCGTCAATTACTCTATCTTCCATTGTGTTTCCTCATTGATGATTGATGATTGATGATGGTATCGATTTAGAATTTGAATTCGTATTTTGGAACCTCCGTATCCGCCTCCCGCATATAGGGGGTAAATGTGATATCTCCTAACAATATCTCATTATCCGCCAATACCGTTGTTATGACTTCCTTGAAATAGTCGATAAACATATTAATGGTTTCTTTCTTGAAGAGGCTGGCAGCGTATTCCACTCCAATTTCCAGTTGCTCCTCCATATCGGTGATAAAAAAGGTTATATCAAATCGCGAGACTTTGTGTTCACTCCTATATGGTTTAACGGTCAACCCAGGTAACTCCACTGTTGGGATACCCGATGAACCTGCATCGGGTTTTTCATATACAAACGCAGTATCAAATAGTGGATTCCGGCTCCAATCCCTGTTGGGGACGACTTTTTCCGCCAGGTCTTCAAACTGGTAATCCTGGTTTTCAAATGCCAGTAAGGTCTTCTCTTTGATCTCGGATAGGAAGGTTTTAAATGTTTTCCCCTTCCCGGGATAGCTGCGCAGCGCCAGTGTATTGACGAACATACCCACAATGTGTTGAAGGTTCTCATGTCTTCGGCCGGCAATCCCGGTGCCCACAACGATATCTTCCCCCCCACTGAGTTTGGACAGCAGCACATTGTAAATAGCCAACAAAACCATAAACAAGGTTGCTTCCTCTTTTAAAGCGAGTGCTTTTAAGCCCCGGGTCTCCTCTTTATCGATGGTAAATCCAACGGAATCCCCATCGAAACCACGGACCGCCGGCCTGGGATAATCAATGGGGATATTGAGTTCCGGTGCCTCTTTCTCAAACTCCTTTAACCAGTATTCTCCCTGCTGTTGGATGGTGGCCTGAACTCCGGGGCTGTTTTGCCATTCGAAATAATCCTTGTATTGGAGCTTCAAGAACGATGCCTCGTTACCGGCATAGATGATAGTAAACTCCTTTATCAGGAGTTCCAGCGAGACGCCGTCGGAAATGATATGATGCATATCGGCCATGAGCAAATGATTGAATTGATCGGTTCGAATCACTCCCACCCGCAACAAAGGAGCGCGGGATAGATCAAAGGGACGGATAAAGGTTTTTATAATAGTGGTTGGGGATGTATCTGTACTCCCTGTGCTCCCCTCTATAGGTAACCCGCAAGGTTCTCCGTGCTCTATGCTGTAATATTCGATCTCGAAATCAACAGCATTATGGATTTTCTGCACCGGTTCCTTATCTATCATTTCAAAAGAGGTACGGAAGCTTTCATGTCTTTGAATTAACTTCCCAAAGGTCTCTTCCAATCTCTGTTGTTGAAGGGTTCCCTCCAGTTCCACAATTGTAGACATGTTATAATTGATACTATTTTGATCCATTCGGTAGATAACAAACAATCGCCTTTGTGCGGAAGATAAGGTAAAATACTCTTTTTCCTCGGTGGGTTCGATGGATATAAAATTATCTTTAGCCAATCCCTTGATGTTTTCGAATAATCCCCGGATGGTGGGGGTTTTAAATATCTTAGCGAGTGATAATTTTACATTTAATTCTTTATAGATTTTTGCCGCCATTAAGGTTGCCCGCAGGGAATGCCCCCCCAACTCAAAGAAGTTGTCATCGATGCCTATAGAGCTCTGCAATTCTAGAACGTCCGCCCATATTTCCGCCAGTTTTTCCTCCACTTCATTCCTGGGGGCGATATACTCGGAAGTGTCTCCTTCAGTTATTTCCGGGTCCGGGAGTGCCTTCCTGTCTATTTTCCCATTGGGCGTAAGGGGTGGTTTAACCAGGAATAAAAAATACGACGGGATCATATAATAAGGAAGGCTCGCGGATAGATATTCCCGTACATCAGACGCGGTCAATTCCGAAAGTGTATGGGGGATAATATATGCACATAAATACCTGTTATTATCTTCTCCCCGTGCCACGACAACGGCCTCTTTGACAGTTTCCATACGAAGCAGTTGATTTTCAATCTCTTCCAATTCGATTCGGAATCCCCGTATCTTTACCTGGTGATCTTTTCGACCGAAAAATTCGATGGTTCCATCCGTTAGCCAGCGTCCCAGGTCACCGGTCTTATAGAGTCTGGTATCCCCTGCCCCTATAAAGGGATCACGAATAAATGTTTTTTGAGTTTTATCCTCATCATTTAAATAACCCCTTCCCACACCAACGCCGGAGACCCAGATTTCCCCGATAACACCGATGGGACAGAGGTTCATATATTTATCCACAATATAGATGTTGAAGTTCTGGACAGGTTGACCGATTGGGATTCGATCACCTTCGGGGGTTTTTTCCATCACAAAATGGGTAATATCGTCCGAGGCTTCGGTGGGGCCGTACGCATTAACCATTTTGATGCCGGGGAATTTTTTAAACCAATGATTTACCAGGGGCGCCTTGACGGTTTCCCCGGTTACCAGAAGGTAATCGAGGCTGTCCAGGTGCCTGGAATTGGAATCCAGGTACTCTAACATCATTGATAAGTAAGAGGGCACAACTTCCAGGACGCTGATGCGGTCTTTATCGACACGGGAGATCAATCGATCGGGTTCCAGCACCACTTCATCAGGATATATAAGGATTTTGCCCCCCAGGGTAAATGCCGCAAAGAACTGCCATACAGATATATCAAACGTATGGGAAGCATTTTGAGCCACAATACTTTCCCCTGTGAGTTGAAGGTCATGGATTTTGGCGGCGATGTGGTTCATCATGCCGACATGCTCTACCATTGCCCCTTTGGGTTTTCCTGTTGAACCAGAGGTGTAAATGACATAAGAGAGGCTGTTCATATTTATTTTTAAAACCGGCCTCTCGTTGCTGTCTCCCCTTACCAAACCCTCGATCCTTTCGTCCGGGTTAAGAATAATACCTTCCCATGATGTTCTAAACGCGGTTTTCTCATATTCCGACATCGTGATTATTAACCGCGTGTGGGAATCATTTAAAATTTCCTGGATTCGCTGCTCAGGATAGTCCACATCCAGGGGGATATAAGCACCTCCGGCTTTCCAGATGGCAAGGATGCTTTTGGTCATCTTTGGGGAGCGTTCCAACAAAATACCCACCATTTGATCCTCTCCTACACCGTAGCTGCGAAGACCCCCTGCCAGGCGATTGGCTTCCCTGTTTAATTGCCGGTATGTGATTTTTTCCGCCATGAAGCCGATGGCAACAACATCAGGACTCTTTTCCGCAGTCTCTTCTACGAAATGATGGATGGTTTTATCCCGGGGAAAATCTGCCCTGTTATCATTAAAATCTTCCAGTAAATGCTTTTTTTCCTGTTCTGTCAGGAAGGGAATTGCTGAAATCTCAGCATTTACATCTCTCAGGGCGCTGGCCAACAATTGGACGAAATGGTTTGAAAACTGAACAGTTTCACTCTCCCTGCACGTATTGCTGTGGTATGAAACAAAACCGCTGAGCCGGTCATTCTCCCTTTTAAAGTGAAAGGAAAACCGGACGTCTATGGTTTCAATATTGGTGGAGTTATGGAGATTCTCCAGGGAACATAGGATATTGGAAGGCATCTTTTTCTTTTTATCCTCTCCTATCGGTGAGGGGAATAGAAATTCCATCAGCTTGTCATAAGGGTAATCCTGGTTTTCATGGGCTTCCAGGACGGACTGACGAACCCCCAGCACCACCTCTTTAAAGGTCAATGTGCTGCCTAACTGGTCACGGATAAATAAAAGAGTGTTGAGGGTCTCCTCTGTTACCATCAGATTATTGATGGGGGAGAGGATAATAATATCCTCATGGAATGTATACCGGAAGATTAAGGTTTTCAAAGCTGCCAATAAAAGTATATAAATCGATAGATCGGATCCTTTGCATGACTTTATAACCTGGTTTCCCAGGTCAGTTGGGAATAAGATATCTATCTTTCCTCTACCCGTACCATGGGGGTGATTTTTATCATATTCAAACAGTATGTCGGTGACGTCAAATTCACCGGATAATTTTTTAGCCCAGTAGTCTCTCTGTTTCAGGAACCTGGAACTAAAAAGAAAAATATCTCTATCGTTTTCTCTTAACATAGCGGCATCTTTTTATTAGAATTTATATTTTTAATGGTTTTCACTTTTTATAAAAAATCAAAATCGGCTTCAGCCTCATATTTAGATGTGTTTTTGCCGTCTTCCGGCGGTTTAAAGGAATCATTTGGCGAGCAAGCATTCTTTATCCCGAGCAACGCCTCGGAACTTGATTCACGAAGCGGGTCCCTGGGCTTCCTTAGTTTTTCCCCCACTGCCCTGTTAAAGCGCTCCAGGAATTCCCTTATTTGCTCAATGGAGATACCGCGGTGCGCCAGGTGCCAAAAGGTATCGAAATCAAAATTATACTGCGGAACCCAGGTGGATTCCTTAACAGTAAAAAAAATCTCTTCCACAAGATCACAGGCCCTCCTGGCATCCATTGTGACATGACTCCATTCAAAACTCTCTCCTTTAAGGTCGTAAACCTTCCTCAATTTCCAGATGGGGGTAATGGGTTCACAATACCACAATTGAGCCCGAAAAAAATCCAATCCGCTTTTCTGGATAAAAGAGATGGTATCCTGGACGGTTTCATCCGTCTCCCCAGGGAATCCCACAATAAAGTTGCCGTAAGTCACAATCCCATATTCTTTTAACAGTTCGATGCCTTTCAGGTATTTCTGGGTATCGGCGGCTTTATTCATATTTTTTAAGATGTGATCATTTCCCGATTCAAGTCCCAAAAACACCCCTTCACAACCACTTTCTTTCATTAATTCTACCATCTCCCTGTCGGCAAATTGGCATCTAAAATAGGAATGCCACTTAAACCGGAACCTGTTTTTTATCATCATTCGCAAGATATCTTTAAAGCGTTGGACGGGAATATTAAAGGTATCGTCAATGAAATGGATGTCTTTGAGGGATTGGATCTTATCCAGTTGTCTCAATTCCATTTCAATCTTTTGCACCGCGGCAGTTTGATATTGACCTGCATGCTGGGGGAAACCGCAAAAGGAACAGGAAAAAGGGCAGGAAATGGCGGTTCTCACATTGGCATACTCACCGATATGATCGGCAAAAAGCTCCCAATCCACCATGTTGTCAGATATATTATTGTTTTCTCTCACCATAGGGGATGAGACAATGCCATTACCGGATTTATAATAAATATTGTTAATCCCGGTCGGGGATACCTTATTTTTTAACGCATCGATTATATTGACCAATGCGGCTTCGCCCTGGGAACTGTTCACATAAAAATCAGCCTCAATAGTGGACCCGAACAAATATTCCAATTCTTCCGGCAACGAGTTTCGAACCCTGGTGGAAACAAACGGTCCGCCAACAATTATTTTGGCTGTCCGGTTATAGGTCCGAATAAATTCAACAATTTCGACGATAGGAAGCACCGATACATACAGGGTGGTAATGATTGCAACACTCAGGATATTCTCATTTTCCAATTTTTTCGATAATTCCGCTTTCTGAAATTGGAAGGAATTCACATAATCAAAGGTATATCCTCTTCTGCTCAGGTAGGTGCCGAGATAGGCAATGGCTGCACTAAAAGATTCCACAACATTCAGGAGATTATCCTGATTCTTATCCTGGTAATAGAATATATTAAATATTTCAGTTATGGAGTAGGGTCTATTGTTAAAGCGGATAAAATTTAAATTTAAATCCCGATAAGCCCCAGAATTCAATCCCATATCTCGAATATTTCTTTCATACTGGGCAAAATCCATTTCATTGTGACCAATAAGAAGGCAATCAATTGTTTTTTCCATATGAACACCGCTAAAAAATAAAACGTTAAAAATCAAATTCTGCTTGTCCTTCAGCTTCTGATGGAGCGGAAGGTTTTTGGGTTTGTCTTATCACTTTTATATGTTCGTTTTCTTTACCTTTTTCTTCCCTGATAGCCTTTAACAACCGCTTTTTCTCTTCTTCGGTTAGCATTTCAATTTCCCATATCCTGGCATCTGGATTTTTTATAACCGAAGCAATGATCTCCTTAAAATAAGTAATAAACTGCTGGATTCTCTCATTTTTAAAGAGCTTCGTACGATACTCAAAAGCAAAAAACAGCTGCTCTTCCACAGCCATTCCAGTCAATAGCAAATCAAATTTTGCAGTGGTGTTTTCATACATGTACCGCTCTTCTTTCAAATGAGCGTCTTTTTGCTGGTGTATCTCTGAGGGTGCGTTTTCACTATCCATAAAAGAAAAAAAGACATCAAAGATGGGATTTCGGCTGGGGTCCCAATCCACAGAAACATGCTCCACCAGGTCTTCAAAGGGATAGTCCTGATTCTCAAGCGCGTTTAGAGTGCTTTCTTTTACATCATCCAGGAAGGCTTTAAACGTCTTTTCTGGTGCAGGCGAATTTTTCAATGCAAGGGTATTCACAAACATACCGATAATAGGCTCCAGGTCGCTGTGGCTGCGGCCTGACATATCTGTACCTACGATAATATTCTCCTGTCCGCAGAGTTTCGATAAGAAAACATTGTACAGGGCTAACAGAACCATATATAAGGTCACTTTTTTCTCAACGGTTATTTTTTTCAATGCCTCTGTCTCCTCTTTGCCGACTTTAAAACCCACTGTCCTTCCCTCAAAGCTTTGAACCTCCGGTCTTGGATAATCCGTAGGAAGATTAAGTACGGGAATATCCCCTTCAAATTGCTTTTTCCAGTACTCCCCATGCTTTTTTATTGTCTCTTTTGCCTGATCACTATTCTTCCATACAGAATAATCCCTGTACTGGAGCCTTAATTCGGGTAATTCTTCTCCATTGTATTGGAGTGAAAATTCCCTGGGGAATATTTCATGAGAAAAGGCGTCTGCTGTAATATGATGCATATCAATGATGAATATAAGTTTTTGGGCACCTATTTTTAGAACTCCAACCCGCAGTTGTGGTGCAAGAGATAAATCAAAGGGACGCACAAAATGTTTGATGGTCTCCTCTGCCTCAGCCTTAATATCAGCCGTTTTTGTTTCATAATTTTCTATTTTAAATCCCACCTCTGCATGGACCCTCTGCACTGCTTCTTTTCCCACTATTTCAAAGGATGTCCTCAAGCTTTCATGCCGTTTGATCAACTTTGCGAATGTATCTTCCACTCGTCCCATGTCAATATCCCCTTCCAATATCCTCACTGTTGGAATATTATAGACGGTACTCCCTGGTTCTATCTGTTGTTGGATATATAACCGTTTCTGTGCTGGTGATAGAGGATAATACTCTTTGGTTTCTGCGGGTTCGATGAAATAGAATGTACTGATCTCGCCGATTTTTGCGATATACTCGGCAAGGAGTTTTATATTAGGTCGTGTGAAGAATTCGGAGATGGGGACTTCGGTGCCCAATTCCTGTTGAATGCGTCCCCCGAAATTTACAGCTTTTAACGAGTCGCCGCCCAATTCAAAGAAATCGTCATAGATGCCCACCTGTTCAATGCCCAGGAGTTCTTCCCAGATAGGGGCCAGCATCTTCTCAACCCTTGTTCCGGGGGCTATGTAATCGGTACTCAGTTCAGGGCGGGCATGTTTGGGGATGGAAGTGTCTCTCTTTTGGGAATCTGCGCCGACTCTTTTTTCATCCCCGAGTACGGTGCGAGCCTTTTCTATACGGGCAGTGAGATCCCTGGTAGATACCACCACCTGGGAGAGTCCGTCTCCTCCCAGGATGCGGGTAAACACATCGACGCCTTCCATCGGCGAGATGGCATCCTTGAGCAGGTCGCTTTGATACGGCTGGGCAGGCGCCTCATTGGCTTTACCGGCATCGGTACCGTTGGTACCCACACCGGCGGATACGAAAAAAGTAAAGGGATGGGATAGTTCTTCCATGCCATCGATAGGCGATGTTTCCTTCTTTTGTTTGTCAAATTGTTCCACCCCTCGGCTGTCAGTCCTAACCATCTTCACCGTATACTCTTCAATATCCACCAATTCGATTCCCCGTTCATCCAAAATGGTAATATTGTATCCCAGGGTCTCGGCATTGTATTTATTACCGGGCAGGCCCCTGACATGGAAAAACACCGCTGCCGGGATATCGCCTTTTATGGTTAAACGTTTGTAAAAAAGTGGCAAATACGCCTTCTCATCCGAATACCCTCTTCGCAATGTAAAATTACCTACATCCAGGAGCGCCGGGTGCAACTTGTATGAATCGATATCAGACGCAAACACATCCGACAATTCCAGGTACCCCAATGCCTGGTCCCCGCTGATTTTTATCTTCCTCAGACTGTTCCACCTGGGACCAAAGGTGATAGCCCCGGGGGTGGGGACGAAATCCTCGGGTCTGTAAATAATTTCCCGGTCATCACAGGCGGCCACGATCTCTTTTAATGAATGCTGCCGCGGTTCCACGTCCACCAGACAGCTCGCTTTGCCCCTGGCATGTTCCATCCAAATGTCCTCACCGGCCTTCACACGGCTGATAAAGGAGAGGGTATAATCGCTGCCATTTTTCTTGAGGATAGTACGCACTTCTTTTTCCTCTTCCTCTCCCACCATCAGGGGAGTCAGGAATATGAATTCCCTCAATTCAACATAACTGTTTTGTGCGTGGTGGGCAACAGCAGCCCTGCCCATCTCCAGGTAACCGGTACCTGGGAATGTGGGTTTGCCCTTGATCCTGTGCTCATCCAATATCCACTCTCTATCGCCTCTTATAAGAGAGATATAAATGGCCTGGTGGGGATTCGGCACTTCACAGTGGTGGAAGAAGGGGTGTTCCACTTCCAAGGCGTTGGTACCTGGAAAATCCCGGGATTCGGGAGGTTCCACTGCATTCGACATTTGTTTCACCGCATCCACCGCCATTCCAACTTCCTGCCAGCCATCCCAGTTAACGGATATGGTAAAGGTATTATCTCTCAAGGTTTTGTAATGGGCAAAGCTATCGAGAAACGCATTGGCAGCGCAATAAGCCACCTGCCCCAAGGGAGCTGTGATTGCACTGATGGATGAACAAAGCACAAAAAAATCCAACGGGAACTCTTTCAAAAGGGCATCCAGGACCAATGTGCCTTGGATCTTGGGTTTAAGTACCTGTTGGGAGGATTCCGGGATACGCAATTGAATGAGACCACCGTCGGAGACACCGGCGGAATGGATCACGCCGTTAATTTTCCCGAATCGTTCTTCAGCGAGGAAAATACCTTTACGCATCTGTTCTTTATCCGCCACGTCGGAGCTGAACACAAGAACTTCCGCCCCGTCATCTTCCAATTGCCGAACTTTTTGTATTTTGCGGCTGATGCTGTCTTGTTGGTCATGAGAAACGAGCCATTGGTCCCACTCCTCCCTGGAGGGAAAAGGGGTTCGTCCAGTCAGGATCAACTTCGCATTTACTCTTTTCGCCAGATACTGAGCCAGGACGAGACCGATGCCTCCAAGCCCTCCTGTAATTAGGTAAACGCCGCGGTCTCTTAACCGCGGCTTTTCTTCCCTGGGTTTTCCCATGGGATAGGATTCATAAGTCTTCACCCATCTATAATCATCTCGGAAGGCAATAAGGGTATCCCTAACATCTGCTAATAACTCGGTCAGGAGTCGACTGAGCAATTTTTCTTCGGCCGGCGTCCCGGGTTCAGGTACAAGGATATCGATGCTGCGGCAGCTTATATTTTTATACTCCTTTGGTATGACCTGGACAACCCCGGTTACTGTAGCCTTCTGCGGATGTTGTATATCGTACCCGGTCACAGGCTGCATCCCATCAGTGATAACCGTCAGTTGAACAGTGCTCTTTAAACGTTGACTTCCAATAGCCTGGGCCAGGTGGATCAGGCTGTAAAAACCGAGCTCCTGCCCTACTTCTTCGGTACCGGTGACATTCCATAAATGAACGATCCTGTTGGGAATCTTCCTCAGAGAAACGAGTTCCCCCAGTAATGCTTCGTAATCTTTTTTCTCTTCGGGATTAATTATATATTCATCTTCCGCCGGATTGGAAAAACCGGTGCCAGGACTGACAATAACAACATCATGGCCATCCGCTTTTAACTTTCCTGCCAAATGGGTTCCGATGTCACCCTCATTGATAAACAGGAGCCAAGAAAATGTCCCTTGTACCGGGTTAGGTTTTTTGACAGTGCTAATGGAGGTTTTCCACGAGGGAACATAGAACCACTCCGCGATCTCGGGGTTTTTACGGGGGGAAAACTCTTCAAAGGGTAACTGCATACCGAGATTGTAGGCAGCGTTGTCAAACCAGTAGCGCTGCCGCTGAAAGGGATAGGTGGGTAAAGGAATCCGCCGTCTCTTTTCCCCGGAATAAAATCCCTGCCAATCGATTTTCTTTCCATTCAGCCACAAGCGGCCAATTTTACTCAACAGGAAATAGGTGTCGGATACGTTTTCCTTGGGGTGTCGAACGAGGTTCAGATTCAACTGCCCGTGTTTTTTATTTTTGTGCTGGGTGACAAAGCTGCTTAAAGTTCGGCCGGGACCGACTTCCAGGAAAATGACCCCCGCCACTTCAAACAATTGGGTCAAGCCATCGGCAAATCGAACGGTTCCACGAACATGTTTTGCCCAATAGGCCGGGTCTGTGGCTTCTTCAATGGTAATCCATTTTCCCGTGGCATTGGATATGTAGGGCAACCCGGGTTCATTTAAGGGAACCTCCCTCACTTTTTCTTCAAATTCTTTTAAAATGGGATCCATCATGGCAGAATGAAAGGCATGGGATGTATGAAGGCGCCTGGAATTGATCTTTTTTTCCTTCAATCGTTTTTCAAAGGCATCGACAGCCTCATGGGGACCGGAAACCACGCAGTAGGCAGTGGTATTGACGGCCGCGACGGATAATTCAGCCGTTATTTTTTCATTTTCTTTTAACAGTGATCCCAGTTCTTCTTCCGGCAGTGGAACACTTAACATGGAACCGCTCGGGAGCCGCTGCATTAATTTCCCCCTCAACGCCACCAGGGCCAGGGCATCTTCCAGTGAAAAGACGCCGGATAAACAGGCGGCCGTATACTCACCGATACTATGCCCGATCATGGCATAAGGTTTGATCCCCCATCTCATCAACAAGGTGGCGAGGGCATACTCGATCACAAATATTAGCGGTTGGGTGATCTCAGTTTGGTTGATCTTTTCAGCGTGCTCTGCATCTTTTGAGGTTAACGTGCCGCCAGGATAAAGGATATCTTTTATATCAAATCCTTTAATGGATTTTAATATGTCGAAACACCGGTCCATTGCCTCACGAAATACGGGTTCTGTGCGGTAAAGCTCCAGCCCCATGTCAACATATTGGGCTCCTTGCCCTGGAAACATGAAAACCACGGGACTGTCCTCCTCATCGGAAGTAATCCTATGAAGCTTCCCTGTTTCCGGTGAGGATGCGTCACTGGAAGCGCTCAAGAGTTTAACCGCCTCATCGACATCCGAGCATAAAACCATTTTCCTAAGTTTAAAGGATTTTCTTCCCACCTGTAAGGTATAAGCCACATCTGCGAGGTTGACATGGTGGTTCTGCTTCAAAAAATCTTCCAGGTTTTCGGTGATTTTTCCCAGCGCAGTTCTTCCCCTGGCAGAGAGCAAGAGCATTTTTAACGGCCGGCTTTCCGCTTTGGGTCCGGATTCCATGAGGGGTACTTCCTCCAGGATGGCATGGGCATTGGTGCCGCCGATGCCAAAGGCGCTGATTCCTGCGCGACGCGGGGATTTATCGTTCTTCCAATTTGTCAATTCCGTATTCACCACAAAGGGAGTATTTTCAAAATCAATCTTGGGATTGGGGGTCTCAAAATTCAAGCTGGCGGGAATGATCTTATATTTTAACGAGAGAACCGCTTTTATAAAACCGGCAATCCCTGCTGCAGTATTGAGATGCCCCACATTTGTTTTAGCGGAACCGATCCGGCAGTAGTCTCTTTTGGTGGTATTAAAAGCCAGTTTTAACGCTTCCATCTCCACGGGATCGCCTAAAACCGTTGCTGTACCGTGCGCTTCCACATAATTGATACTTTCCGGGTCCACACCGGCATTTTGAAACGCTGCTCGGATCACTTCCGCCTGTCCCTCCACACTGGGGGATGCATGTCCCACTTTTCGCTTTCCGTCATTGTTGATGGCACTCCCTTTAATCACTGCATGGATGGTATCTCCATCAGCAAGCGCATCTTCGAACCGTTTCAAAACCACAAGCCCAGCACCATTCCCAAACACTGTTCCTGAAGCTTTGGCATCAAAGGTCCGGCAGTGACCGTCCTGGGAATAAATCAGCCCTTCCTGGTACAGGTAACCGTCTTTACTGGGCGCCAGTATGGAGAGCGCACCTGCCAGGGCCATATGGCATTCCCGGTTCATTAGCCCCTGGCACGCCAGGTGAATGGCCACCAATGAGGTGGAACAGGCGGTCTTAATAACAAGACTGGGCCCCTTTAAATTGAGCCGGTAGGAAACAATGGTGGTGTAATTGCTACTTAAAAAACCGGTATCAATCATATCATTCAAATACGTCAACGTCCTCCAGTAATGAGTCTCCGCATTACCGGCATAAAGCCCGATCAAACCATCGTACGATTCCGGGTCATAACCAGCATCTTCTAAGGCCTCCCATGCACATTCATGGAGAATCCGTAGTTGGGGATCCATTAACCTCGCTTCATAGGGGGAGTAATTAAAAAAAGCGGCGTCAAAATATTCCATATCTTCAACAATCCCTTTCGCTCTTACATAATCGGGATGCTCCCGCTCTTTAAGATTACCACCGATGACAGGGTCCAGTTCCTCGTGGGAGAAATGAGAGATGGATTCAACACCGTTTTTTAGATTTTCCCAGAATTGTTCGACATTCCTGGCTCCCGGGAATCTGCCGGCCATACCGATAACAGCGACTTCTTCCTGCGAACTCCTCTCTTTCCCGGTGCCGCGGCTGTCAATGCATTCACGCACGGCTTCCACATCGACGGTTTCTTCCGTCTCCTTGCTTTCCTCAGTGTTTAAATAGTCCACAAAGGAACGAATCGTAGGATACCTGAAAAGCGCAACCACAGGTATCTCCTTTTTGAGCACATCATACAACCGGCTTACCATATTCAAGATATCGATAGAGGTGCCGCCCAGGTCGAAAAAGTTATCATCCACGCCCACTTTATCCAGGTAAAGGATTTCTTCCCAGATCTCGGTGATTTTTTTCTCAATACCGGTTTCGGGTGCCACATAAGTAACGCTTAATTTGGGTCGAATAGGTTCGGGTTCCGGTAATTGCTGCCTGTCTATTTTTCCGCTGGGTGTAAGGGGCATTTTTCCCAGCTCGATGAAATATGAGGGTATCATATGCTCCGGCAATTCGGCGGATAAATACTTCCGAAGTTCGGGTACCGTCAATGCAACCGCCTCCCCGTCCGGTGAAGATAAGGGACCGGGAACAATATAGGCACATAAATGGGCATTCCCGTTTTTATCGACTCTGGTAACCACCACCGCTTCTTTGATGGCCTCATTATTGAGTAAAGTTGTCTCTATTTCCCCAGTTTCTACCCGGAAACCCCTTAATTTCACCTGTGTATCTTTTCGTCCAATGAACTCGATGTTTCCATCCGCCATTAATCGTCCCAGATCGCCGGTACAATATAATCTGCCCAGTTCCGGTTCATGGGAAAATACCCTCTCGGTGTTTTCTTTATCTTTCCAGTACCCTGGTGCGAGATATTTGCATGCCACAACAATTTCCCCCACCCCCATTTCTTCGACGATCTCGTCATCCTCATCTACAATGAAAATTTCAGTATCATCCAGGGGTTCCCCGATAAACACTTTATTAATGGGATCCCCGGCTTTGACAAACCAGATGGAATTGAGCGTGGATTCGGTTTGACCGTAAACATTTGCAAACACAGCATTTGGGAAAAAGGTTTTGAACATATCGATATCATGTTCTCTGACCTGCTCGCCCCCCAAAACAACATAACGAAGATGGGGAAAATGTTTTTTGTCTTTGGTTTTCCCTTTCCCTTTTACGATATCCCTATTTTTTAATGTATCTACAAAATACCTGTAGAGTGTGGGGACCGAATGCCATATGGTGATTTTTTCTTCGATTAGCCATTTTAAAAGCTCAGTAATATCGGCACGATTTAAGACATTGTAAGGATAGAGTGTGGCCCCGTTTAGCAAGGAGCCATATATATCCGGGATAGACCCATCATGGCTAAAAGCAGAAAGGAGGGTCATTCGATCCGCATCGGTAACAGAAAATCTATCGGTCCAGTTTCTAATATAGTGACACACATTCTCATGAGTCTGCATAACGCCTTTGGGTCTTCCGGTTGAACCTGATGTATAAAGAATATAGGCAAGTTTATCGCCGGAAGGTTCACGTTTAACATTTTCCACTGGAACGGTAACGTCAATATAAAGGGTATCGATATTTATTATTTTTATATTATTTTTAATTTTTGCTGCCAATTTTTCAGCCAATGATACATTTTGGTTATTGGTTAATACCAGGTAGGCTTCGGAATCCTTCAACATATATGCCAATCGATTTTCAGGGTATGTAATGTCTAAAGGAACATATGCTTTTCCTGTTTTTAATGTCCCTATCAAGGCCACAATCATATCGGCACTGTGCTCAAACAATAACCCCACGATTTGGTTCTTTTCATTTTTATCTGATCCAGGATCACTCTCCAGTATGGCATGAGCGACTCGATTGGCATATAAATTGACGTCTTTATATGTCAACTTCGCTGTCTCTGTTACAACGGCGGTCTTTTTTGCAAACCGTGCGACCTGTTCTTCAAATTTTTTTATTATCATGAAGACCTCCTCTCATTTTTATTTTTTTTTGGTGATTCGGGATTCTTTGTTCTTCCTTCTTCCACTTCAAAAATAACGCTGTATTCTGCTCCCATATGACTGTTTATAATCCCCTTGGTATTTTTTCCCCGTGGTAATACACGTAAAAATGTCCCTGCATACTGCTCTCCAAAAATAAATACCCCCCAAACGACATCATGGCCACTGCATCCATTAAGCCCAGCTTGATGTAAAAACGGAAAAGATTCAACATATTCCTGTACCAACCAATTTTTCTGGTACAGTGCAACTTCTATCAGTCCTTTCCAATCGAGTGCAGAAATATATCGACCGACATATACACCTTCACCTCCAAACCTATCCGCCGGTTTCATGACCAATTTATCTTGATTGGAAAGAATAAAATCCTCCAGTATAAATGTATCTGTTCCAAAAGTAACTTCACCAGGGACTACTTTCCGGGTCCATGGAATATACTCTTTTATTATTCTTCTTTCCTCTAAGTTAAAAACATCAGAATCTTCATTTTCAGATAATAGTGCCAGGTTTAATTTATTTGACAATAACTCTGAAATGGGGCCATTATACAACAAAACATTTCCGGCCTTAAATATCTCCATCATCTCCACCGGGACATCGCCATTATACATTTCAAGCAGGAGATGGATTTTTTTATCATTATAAAAGAGAAATTTATCTACAATCTTTAAATGAATAAAATCACCGAACACGATTTCTCCTTTCAAATCATTATATTTAAGCTGCAAGATATTTTTGAATATCCGATCCAGATGTATTTTTTGGAGAGTCTCTTCAGAATGTTTTCCATATCCGGGAACCACTACTGCAATATTAATTTCATGCGCCTCGGGATATTTATCTACAGCAGCCTTTAATAAATGCTCAAAAAGAACCACCATTAAACTTTTATTACGTATTTTTAACCCATACTCCCGCAAAAATTTCGATATTATGGGTTCGCTTGAGTACAGGGGTTCCATAAATGCAATAGACCACCCACCAAGGGCAGAAGAAATATTATATTCCAGGCACTTTAATCCTGAGGGAGAAAAAATAAAATCACCTCTTCCCAGGATATTATTTAAATGTTCGCGAGTGACCCCATCCAATTGAAATTTGACAATATCTGCGGGGACTTGATAGTACTCGCTCATTTTCTCTACATCATTGGCGAATAAACATTCAGGAATACATTTGATAAGCTTGAAAACTTCTCTTCCGGCCTCTTCCAATTTTTTTCGTGTGAGTTGACTGACAAATGCCGGCCAGGGTTGGGGAAAAACCAGGTCAAAATGTATTTCATACAAAGCTTCATAATTTGACCGACTTAAACTTTCAGGATTTTTTTCCACAAACTCAAGGAACTTAACACTGAAATCGGACAATGTTTCATGAGCCTCTCTTATATCTTTTGTTATCTCCATTTTATACTCCTTTGTTTGGAGGTATTTTTGTATTTGATATTTATTCCTCTACTTCCAGGATAACGGTCTTTTCCGCTCCCTGGTGAGTATTGATCACGCCCTGGGTGTCTTTTTCCGGTAATACACGCAAAAATCCCCCAGCATACCGGGAACCAAAAACAAATAATCCCCAAACAGCATGATGCTTGGCATACCCACTTTCCCCGGTTAGAAACAAATAGGAAAAGGATTCGATATATTCCTGTACCAACCAGCCGCCATCTCGAAGGGCAATCTTTATCAATTCTTTCCACTGGGCTTTATGGTTATATCGGCCAATAAACACCCATTCGCCCCCCTTGCCCCCCACCGGTTTTATTACCAGGTTGTCTTTATTGGAAAGAATAAACTCCTCCAATTTTACTTTCCCGGTCCCATAAGTGGTCTCACCGGCAGCGATTTGACGGGTCCAGGGGATATACTTGCGGATGCTTTCTCTTTCTTCCGGACTGAAAATATCCGACTCCTGGTGCTGCGAAAGTAGAGCAAGGTTCTCTTTGTCCGACATGACCTGCGTGATGGGGCCGTTATATAGCAAAATATTTTCCAACCTGAAAAGATCCAATATCTCGGCCGGAACCTCTCCATGATACATCTCTACTAACACATGAACTTGTTTGCTATTATATCGATGGAATAGACAATCACCGGCAACATATAAATGATGAAAATCGCAAAAAAGGACTTCTCCTTTCAAATGATTACTCTTAAGGGAGAAGGACAAAACCGTCTCATATATTTGATTGGCAAGCCCGATTACGGGGCCAAGTGAATGCATCATTGCATCAAACCCGGGGATCACAATGGCGATATTTATTTCATTGTCACCTTTGGGTTCGGTGAATTTATCAAGGGCAGTCCTTAATAGATGCTCGAAAAGGGATTCAAATAAATTTTTATTATGGACTTTCACCCTGTACTCCTTTAGAAATGTCGATATTGCGGGTGTTTGCATATATATGGGTTCCAGCAGCGCCACTTGCCAGCCCCCAAGCCCACCTGACACATTGTATTCGATACATTTCAAACCGGAAGGGGAAAAAATAAAATCCCCCCTTCCCAGGAGAGTCTTTAAATAATCACCGTTCCATGCCTCCAGGTAAATTTTGATTATATCTGGGGGGACATTATAATAGGTGCTTAATTTTTCCACATCATTGCCGAATAAACGTTCGGGTATACTCCTGATCAGGTTGAAAATACGTATTCCCGCCTCTTTTATTTCATTTTTGGTACGCTGATCGATAAATACAGGCCATAGCTGCAAAGCACCTGCATCAAAATTGAGTTTTAATAAATCACTGTACCTGGAGTGTTCTAAACTCCAGGGATTTTTTTCAACAAATGCCAGGAAATTTGCACTCGCTTTCGATAATTTCTTTTGACCTTCATCCACAGCGAATTCCTTTTTTATTAATTCCATGGTGTACTCACTTTTTTGATCCTTCGTTATTCGCTAATCTTTATTCCTTATTCATCGACTTCTAAAACAATACTTTCCTCTGCTCCCTGGCCGGCATTTATGACTCTTTTGTTATCTGCTTCCGGTAACATACGTACCCAGCCACCGGCATATCGGGAAGAGAAAATAAAATATCCCCAGACCGCCTCACGGCTCGCACACCCTTGTTCTCCCACCTGGTATAAATACCAATTGGAGGGCACGTATTCCTGTACCACCCGGTTTCTCTCCCGCAGTGCGGTCTCCACATCCTGTTTCCATTGATTCGGCGGTGTATTGACACCCAGAGACACTCCTTTGCCCCCAAAACCCCTCGTGGGTTTTATTACCAACCGTTCCTGGTTGGAAATCATAAAATCTTCCAGCTTTACTTTTTTTGCCTTATAAGTGGTTTCCCCGGGCATTATTTTCCGAGTCCAGGGAATATATTTTCGTATTGTTTCTCGTTCCTCCACACTATAAATATCGGACGTCTGGTGCTGCGAAAGCAGGGCCAGATTTAATTTGTTCGACATGATCTGGGTGATTGGACCGTTGCATAATAACAGGTTCCCGGTTCTGACAAGCTCCATGAACGTGAAAGGTATTTCGCCGTAACGCATCTCGATCAGGACATGAATTCTTTTATCCTGGAGCGTCAGGGAATGACCACTCCACCGCAGGTGCTCAAAATTACAAAGGAAAATATCTCCGTTCAACGCATTACTTTTTTGTCGCAAAATATGTTTGTATAAACCTCTCAACCGATCATTCAATCTCCCCAAGATACTTTCCACATATTCGCTAAAACCGATGGCGATATTTATTTCCCCATTGAACCAGGTTTCCTGGCCGAACCGTTCCAACGCCCGTTCAATCAAGCACTCCATTAGAGTCTGAAATAGATGATTCTTGCGTACCTTCACCTTATATTCTTTTAAAAATTTGGCAATTACCGGCGTATTTAAATAAATGGATTCCAGAAAATCTATTCCCCACCCCCCAAGACTGGGACTCATATTAAATTCAAGACATTTTAATTCTCCGGAAAGGGATAAGACAAAATCACCCCTACCTAAAAGACCGCTCATATGGTGAGCATTTACACCGTGAAGAATCAACTCCATCTCCGTTTCGGAGACCTGGTAATAGCTGCTCATCTTACAATGATCAAAGTTAAACAGGCGCTCCGGTATACCGATGATAAGATTATATACTTTTACTGCCGCTTCTTCCATCTCTTTTTTTGTCACTTTATTAATAAATGTGGGCCAGGGCTGGGACCGGAAGTAAGCATAAGTCTTATCGGATACGATGGCTTGAAAATTCGAACGATCCACACTCCCCGGGTTGTCCTTAATAAATTCAAGGAAATTGACACTGCAGGTTGACAATTCCTGATGTGCTTCATATACATCGTTTGATATCTTCATTGCATACCTACTATTTTGTTTTTCACTTTATATTTTATATTTTAGAGTAGATAAGGGTCTATAAATACTCCGGATACTTATCCCGTTTTTTAAAGCCTGGATGATACCTGCGGCTTCGGCGTAGCTTTTGACATCGATCACATTGGTTAAATTTAGCCGGCTTCGGGTGACGTCCAGGATGGTTTTATTATCTGTTACAGCAATGATAGGGATATTATATTTTTGAGCATAGAGCATCGGGATTCCACCCAGGGCACTGGCAGGCGACACAATTGCCAATAAATTATTTATATTGACAATATCTTTGATCCGACAATCATTTTGGGTTGATATTTGAGGCGCCTTACCCAGACCAATCAGGATACAGGCCAGACCGCTGGTTGATGAAAATTCCCCGGCGCCCCTGGCATCGACGATATTATCTTTTAATGTCATGTCTTTTAAGTTGCTTAACGGTGCATGAGCTGCTGGAATTTTATATTTGGCGCAGATTAAGTGGGAAATGATGGCTTCAGCTCCCCCCACAGGGTTCGGATGCAGCCCTTGAAAATGCTTTGCATAATTCTCCGCCGGCAAATTCTTTATATTTGTGGTTACAGCTATCGCATTAATACCTTTTTTTATTAAACGCTCACAGGCTCCGAATAACACCGCGGTATCTTCAAGTTTACCAACATAAGAACCGGACTTATTTTGTTCACAGCATCCGCCCACCGGTTCATCCGTAATCACGTAATCCTCAATATGGATACCATGGACTGCCCGTACTGCATTGATGATATTAAATATACCTTCCAATTCCTGTTTGTTGGCTTTTTCAATGATTACCCCCACCTTGTTGGAATAGGGTTCGTACAGGCTCACCAATCCTTTACAGAACTGATCGATCAAATATCCTTCTGTATACAATACATTCTTGTCCATAAATATAAAATTGGAGGCATTCACCGCATTGGGATTGGTAATTAAGTAATCTGTACAAGATGCCAGAAGTGCGGTGATAGGGGCAGCATCCGCCGCATATCCTCCTATCTCACAACCGATGCCTGTGGGTATAATATTTATGACAACACACTTGCCAGGATAATACGCCTCCACCCTGTTTTGGGGAAATGGATATCCTTCGTTCTCAGATAGGGTGATTTCAACAAATACTTCCTTTTCGGTTACCCTGGAGATAAACCATCGGAGAATATTGCTGCCAAATTTCCCATCCAATATCTCAGGCAACTCTTCCACACCAGTAAAATCTGATTGACTAATGATAAATTCAATATTACTAGTCATTTTTTACAATACATCCTTGATTATTTTTATTTAAATCCTCAAATACGAAATTACGAAATATACCTCCACTTCGCGCCTCAACATCTCAATTCCATTTCAATGTTCGTTTTCTTGAAGACTTGTAATACGCTCTCAACTCTTTGCCCGGATCATCGGAAATATTTTTAAGCATCACTACATACATTTGCATCATCTTTTCAATGGTCACAGGCTTAAATAGTTCTTTATAATAATGGGTGCTTATTTCAATACCGTTTTTATACTCTCCCACGTAACTGACAATATCAAATTTTGCATTTTGAACCTGTTCAATATGATAGGATTCATCATTTTTCACATTCTCTTTAAGAGTATTTCCAAAGGTAGACATATTAAAAAACACGGAAATATCAGGATACCTGATCTTAAATTCGCTGCATATCAACTCCAAAGGATAACTTTGATGCTCGAGCACCTGTAACATCATATTCTGAACTTTTTCTAAAAAGGTAGTAAACGTTTCATCGGGATTTACCTTATTTCTCAAAATCAACGTATTGACAAATACCCCGATGATGTTTTTCAAATCCTCATGCTGCCTGGCTGCTCCGGGAACACCCAGGAGAATGTCATCCTGTCCTGCTATACGTGACATTAACAAATTAAAAGCGGCTAACAGCACCATAAATAAACTTGCTTTACGTTCTTTTGCTATTTTTCTCAGGCTCGCCGTTATCTTTGCCGGAATGACGATGCGATACCCCGCGCTTTCCTTACTATCCAGGCTGCTTTTGGAAAAATCGTAAGGGAGGTCTAAGACCAGACGCTCACCTCGAAACCAGCTCTCCCAGAATTCCACTGCCTTTCGCATTTCGTCTTTATCCAATAAAAGCCGGTTATGCCAGTATACATAATCTTTGTATTGGATTCGCAGCGGATGTAAATGACCGTCACTCCCTGCTTTATAAGCCTCATAAAGCAAAGCGAATTCACGTTCCAATACTTCCATGGACCATCCATCGGTGATAATGTGATGCATGGTCAGTAGCACGTCAAATTCCTCTTCACTGCACTTTAATAGTTTTGTCCTGAACAAGGGAGGCGTGTCAAGGTGAAAGGGGATCATGCTTTCCTCTTCGAAAACCTGTTCCCGCCTCTTTTCCCGCTCCTTATCACTCAAATGCGATAGGTCAATGGTCTCCAGGTTCACCAGGCATCGGTTCGCTGCACGGGAGGATCGATTGGGTCGAATCACCTGCACACACTTTCCATGGACAGTTTTAAAACTGGTCCTAAACGCATCATGTCTCTCCACCAATTTTTCAAAAACCTTCCTGACAATATTTTCATCCACCGGTTCATATAAGGTTGTTCGTTCCGATAAATTATAGGCCGGATCATGGGGGTCAAATTGATAAAGGAGCCACAGCCGTTTTTGTGAATAAGAGAGTTCATAAAACTCCTTTTCCGGTTGTTTTTCGATTTCCTTGTAATGGGCGGATTCACTTTCCCGGATAAGATCATGCAGCTCCTCGATGGTGGGGAATTGAAAAATATCCTGGAAATCGATTTTGATATGAAATTCTTTTTGAAGGGCATTCAAGAGGTGAAGGGCTTTTAACGAATGGCCCCCGATATCGAAGAAATTATCATGAATGCCTATTTTTTCAACCGCTAACAACTGTCGCCATATTTCCACCAGCCGCTGTTCCAGGTCGTTTCGAGGTGGCACATAGTCATCGTCTTCACCGCTTTCCTTCATCTCAGGCTTGGGCAGCGCTTTCCTGTCAATCTTCCCGTTTGGGTTTAAGGGCATCCTCTTCAGGGTCACAAAATAGGAAGGTACCATATAATGGGGCAGCGATTGCAATAAATAGGTTTTTAATTCTTCCGTCTTCACACCGGTGCCTGGCGACACATAGGCACATAAATACTTTTCGCCTCTCTCATCCGCCCTGGCCAGCACCACCACCTCTTTTACGGCCCCATGTTTCGATAACCGGTTTTCGATCTCTCCCAATTCTACCCGGAATCCCCGTATCTTTACCTGGTAATCTATACGGCCGGAAAACTCGATATTACCATCCTGTAGCCAACGCGCCATATCCCCGGTACGATAGAGCCGGTCCCCATGTAATGGATGAACGACCAGGGAGGCGAGCCCCCCTCGTTTTCCTACTCCCACTGGAAAATCATCAAATCTTTTAATTTTACTCGCCGTTAATTGGGGGCTGTTTAAATAACCGCGGGCAACACCGTCTCCACCCACAATCAATTCACCCCATATTCCTGTCGGCTGCAAATGACCGTACTTATCGACAACATATGCGGTGGAATTGTTGATGGGACTACCAATGGGAATACTCCTCTCAAAATCCCGCCTTATCAAATAGGTACAGGAAAAGGTGGTGTTTTCAGTGGGACCGTAACCGTTGATGACATTCAACGCCGGAAACCTATGCCGAATCCGGTTGATATGAGACGGGGACAACACGTCACCACCCACTAAAAGATTCTTCAACCCCCCGAATATCTCGATGTCTGCCTCCAACATCTGGTTAAACAATGATGACGTCATCCATATGGTGGCAATGTCATACTTATTCATCACCTCTTTCAATAACCGCGGGGTCATGATCTTCCCCTTATTGACCAGGTACAGGCTTAAACCGTTTAATAATGCGCCCCATATCTCAAAGGTGGACGCATCGAATTCCAATGCGCCGGTCTGCAAAATCCGGTCCTCCTCTCCGAATGCCACGAAGTTGGTGTTCTTGACCAGCCGCGCCACATTCCGGTGCTCCACCATGACACCCTTGGGAATCCCAGTGGAACCAGAGGTGTACATGATGTAAGCAAGGCTTGACGCACTTGCTTGAGTGGGTGAGGAAATTGGCGTGAGTTGGTGAGTAAGGGTGTGTTCAATATCTTCAATTATCTTATTTAAGTCAATCACCTCGGGGAACAGGTATGCTGGTTCACCACAACTCCAACTTACCTTACTCACCAATGCCCTCGCATTGCTGTCTGTTAGTATATAGTTTATCCTTTCTTCCGGGTAATCAGGGTCAATGGGTAAATAGGTACCACCTGCTTTCAAAATGGCAAGAATACCCACCACCATCTCCAACGAATGCCCAACCATTAAACCCACAACCGTTTCCTCTATTACTCCCCTTTCCCGTAAATCGTCCGCAAGCCTGTCGGTCACCCTGGTCAACTCTTTATAGGTCATCGCATCGGTTTCATGGACCACTGCTATTTTATCCGGTACCTTTTCTGCTTGCTCTTCAAATAACTGTTGGATGGTTTTGTCATACGGGTATTCCCTGGCGGTATTGTTGAATTCCTCCAATACCTGTTTCTTTTCCTCTTCCGGTATGATCCCTATCTCGGGTAACCTTTTCCTCGGGTCTTCCAATACTTCCGCGATTACCGTTTTATAATAATCGATGAATCGCCGGATGGTGGTTTCCTCGAGCAACGACGTGTCGTATTCGAAAGTAAAGCAGAGGCCCTCCCCGGTTTCGATACACTGCAGCGTCAGATCAAACTTCGACGTTTGGGTTTCATAATCCAAAGGGGATAAGGTCAAACCGGGTATCTCCACCGACCGGATCTCCATATTTTGCAAAACAAACACCGTGTCATAAAGGGGATTCCGGCTTAAATCCCTCTTTATATCAAGCCTCTCCACCAATTCTTCATACTGGTAATCCTGGTTCTCAAGGGCCATTAAAAGATTCTCCCTCACCTCTTCCAAAAAATCCATGAATACCTTTTCACCCGATGTGTCGGTACGTACGGCCAGTATGTTGACAAACATACCGATGATATTCTCAATATCCAGGTGCCTCCTACCGGCAATGGGGGTACCTACAACAATATCTTCCTGGCCGTTCAACTTCGAAAGAAAAAGATTGAAGACCGCAAACAATACCATGTAAAGGGTTGAACCGGTTTGTAAGGCCAGCCGCTCCAATTTTTCCGCCTCCCCTCCTTCGCCGATTCGAAAGTTTATCTTGTTTCCCTTGAATCGCTGTACCGCAGGCCTGGGATGATCGGCGGGTAGATTCAACGGTTGTATCTCCCCTGCCAAATGCCCACACCAGTAGGCTTCCTGCTTCTTTATCTCCTTCGACCCCATCAAACCATTCTGCCATAGGGAGAAATCTTTATACTGTAAAGGAAGTTCCCGCAGCGTTCCCCCCCTGTAAAGGGTCATGAATTCCCTGGTAAACACCCCCATGGATACACCATCGGAAATAATATGATGCATGTCGAAAACCAGGATATGTTTTTGCTCTTCTATTTTTACCAATCCCACCCGCAGCAGTGGCGCTTGAGATAAATCGAAAGGACGAATCAAGCCCTTTATAATACGCGCATAGAGCACAGTGCATGGCGCGCTGTGCAAAGAACTTGAGAGGCCTTTAATCGTTTTGCTCCCTACGCCTTGCACTCTGCGCCCTGCGTCACAATCTTCAATCTTGAAATTTACCTCTTTGTGTATCTTTTGGACGGGTTCTCCATCGAGGGTATCAAAAAATGTTCTCAGGCTTTCGTGGCGGTTAATCAATTGCTGAAAGGCGTGTTCCAACCGTTCTCTCTCTACCCTACCGTCCAATACCATAGCGGCAGGAATATTGTAGGTCACATTGTCCGTTTCCATCTGGTGAACCAAAAAGAGCCGTTTCTGGGCAGAGGATACCGAGTAATACTCCCTCCTCTCTACGGGTCGGATGGAGGCACAAAGACTCCCCACGGTCCGGTTTATATAACCCGAAAGATGTTCAATGGTGGGTTTTTTAAACAATTCGCCGATGGGGACCTCCACTGAAAATATTTTATGAATACGGCCAATCAGGGTTGTAGCTTTTAACGAATGGCCCCCCAACCGGAAAAAATTATCATGAATGCCGATCTGTCCTCTGTCCAGACCCAATACGTCAGACCATAAATTGACCAGTAATGTTTCTCTTTCATTTCGAGGCGGGACATAGTCTTTGCTTGCAGTCACATCCGGTTCCGGCAGTGCTTTGCGATCCACCTTCCCGTTGGGATTCAAGGGCATTTTCTCCAGGATAACGAAATAGGAGGGAACCATATAATCGGGCAATTCGGCTGCCAGGTATTCCCGAACCTGCGATACCCGGAACGTCTCCAGGGTATAAGGCACAATGTAAGAACAAAGATATTTATCGCTGCCATCTCCTTCCCTGGCCATCACCACCGCCTCTTTTACATCCTCGCAGTTCAATAGGAGGCTTTCGATCTCTCCCAATTCAATGCGATACCCCCTGATCTTCACCTGGTAATCGATGCGACCGATAAATTCGATATTACCGTCCGGCAGCCACTTGACCAGGTCCCCGGTCCGGTAGAGCAGCCTCTCCGGTTCCCCGGAACCAAATGAATGACGAATGAATTTCTGGGAAGTCAACTCTTTATCATTGACATAACCAATGCCAACCCCTTCACCACCGATCAACAATTCACCCGGTACCCCTATCGGCTGTATTTGTAGGTTCCTGTCCAGTACATACAACAGTACATTGTACACGGGGTCTCCCACAGGAATGGTTTCTTCCAGAAACCGCCACGGTTCCGTGATCCGGAAAGAGGCACAAATATCCGTACACTCTGTGGGGCCGTAAGTATTGACGATCTGAGCTTTATGATAATCCGACTCTAACCAGTCGATCAGAGTGGTCAACGAAATGGGTTCACCACCCAGGAAAACATACCGCAGGGTTGCTAAATGCTTCTCACCGACACCTTCCTCATATTCCACCAGCTTGTAAAACATACTGGGAGTACAATTGATCCAGGTCGCCCGGTTCCGGGAAATCTCTCGCAAGAGGGTCACCGGCTCGAAATAATTGACACCGGGAAAACAAATGGCCCCCCCCTTCATCAGGGAGGCATAAAGATTTTTCTGGGTCAGGTCAAAACTTAAAGAGGTTAAAAAGAGGTTGCTGTCCTCTTCCGCCAGTTCAAACTCTGTTACAAACCAAAACATCAGGTTCATGAAACCGCGGTGATAGACACCGGCACCTTTGGGCTTACCGGTGGAGCCAGAAGTAAAAATGATATAAATCAAATCACCGGGACCACTAATGGTATCCAAATTTTCCACAGGCTGCTTTTGTAACTCCTCTGTCAGTTCATCCATCGGCATCAGCAGGATCTCCTGGTCCTGTTGTTGAGAAAGGATAGGGAGCGATTTTTTCCCAACTACCTTACTGTCGGTTAAAAGAAGGGAAGCCCCTGAATTTTCCAGCATTGAAATAATCCTATTTTCCGGATATTCGGGATCTATGGGTACATAAGCACCACCGGCTTTCAATATGGCCTGGATACCGATTACCATTTGGATAGAACGTTCCATCATGATGCCGACGATGGTTACGAGTCGCAACCCTTTGTCTCTTAAGAGCCGTGCCCAGCGGTTGGCTTCTCCATTTAATTTCTTGTAGGTTACCCTGCGGTCCGCCCATATCACAGCCGTCTTATGGGGAGCTTTCTCCACCTGTTCTTCCAGGACCTGGTGGATGGTCTTATGCCGGGGATACGTAACTGATGTATCATTAAAATCATATAAAATCTGCTGCTTTTCCTCCTCAGAAATGATCTCAATTTCAGCTATCTCTTTACGGGGTTTCTCCAGTATTTCGGATACTATCTTCTTGAAATATCTGATAAAACGTCTAATTGTCTCTTCTTTAAACAGTTTTATAGCGTATTCAAATTTAAAATTGAGATGTTCTCCTTCTTCTTCGCAATAGAGGGTTATATCAAATTTCGATGTCTTGTTATCGCGGACATCCCGATGGACTTTCAAACCTGCCATTTCTATCTCTGGGATCTCCATGTTCTGTAACACAAACATCACGTCAAAAAGGGGATTCCTTCCGGTATTATTAGCAGTACTGCCCACTTTTTCCATCAATTCTTCGTAAATATAGTCCTGTTTCGCAAAGACCTCCAGGGCATGCGTTTTAACTTCTTGCAAAAAGAGTGAGAAGGCTTTTTCACCCGAAGGACAATTTCGAAAAACAAGGGTATTGATAAACAAACCGATAATATTTTCCAGATCAATGTGAGTCCGTCCGGCAATGGGACTGCCCACCAGGATATTCTCCTGTCCGCTCAGTTTTGAGAGAAACACATTGTAGATAGCAAGCAATAGCATAAAAAGAGTAACGTCCTCTTCTAAGGCCATCCGGTTTAATTCAGCAGTTTCTTCAGGTCCGACTTCAAACCGAAGGGTATTGCCTTCAAAATCCTGTTCCACAGGTCGCAAAAAGTCTGTGGGCAGGTTCAATATTTCACCTTCAAATGTACTGGACTGGGGCTCTTCCTGCCCTTCGCCGTCTCTTGCTTCCATACACTTCTGCTGCCATTGGACATAATTTTTATACTGAAGCCGCAAAGACGGTAATTGTTCTCCTTTGTAAAATGAGAGAAAATCTTTTATAAATATCCCGGTAGAGGTGCCATCCGAGATGATGTGGTGCATACTTACCAACAGGAAATGTTTTTTTTCGTTAACCTTCAACAGTGCCACCCTTAGTAAAGGCGCTTTGGATAGGTTAAAGGGCTTATCGAATGTCTCCACGACTTCATCGATACCCGTTTCATAATAGTCGAGTCTAAAATCGACTTCCTGGTGGATATTTTGCACTGGTTCGCCTTCTATCAAATGGAATGACGTTCTCAGGCTCTCATGTCTGATTACGATTTTCTTAAAAGATTCTTCAAATCTTTCCCTATCCGGTTTACCTTCCAGCAGCAGCGTCTCAGTCATGTTGTAGCTGGCGCTTTCGGAAATAATCTGCTGTAAAATAAAAAATCTCTTCTGGGCCAAGGATAATTCATAGTACTCTTTTTCTTCTGTCGGTTCAATGTGTTCGTGGTGAGAGTGGATATCCATTTCTTTCCCCATATAGAGAGCCAGTCCCCTAACCGTAGGGGAATCAAAGAGTTCCGACAATGGAATTTCTATATCAAAAACTTTGTTTAAACGGGTGATCAATCCAATGGCCTTTAACGAATGACCACCCAATTCAAAGAAATTGTCATCGATGCCGACTCGATCTTTAGCGATTGCCAGAACTTCAGACCATATCTCCACTAACAGTTTCTCTCTTTTATTTCGTGGTGCAATGTATTCTTTCGTCGATGTGATCTCCGGTGCAGGTAGGGATTTTCTATCAATTTTCCCGGTGGCGGTTAAAGGCATCTCCGTTAGTGTAGCAAAATAAACCGGGATCATGTAATCGGGCAATTTTTTCAGCAAGTAGTTCCTTAATCGATGGGATTGGAAGGTATCGGGTGAATGGGGGACTATAAAGGCACAGAGAAAATAATCCCCGGTTTCATCAGGCTTTGCCATTACCACTACTTCTTTTACTTCATTATGATTCAATAATTGATTCTCGATCTCCCCCAATTCAATACGAAAACCCCTGATTTTTACCTGCTGATCAATTCGGCCTAAGAATTCGATATTGCCATCAGGCAGCCATCGCGCCAGATCGCCGGTGCGATAAAGAGAGGTGGATGAATATTTTCCTCTCCACTTTTTCAATCCTTTTTCATCCTGGTAACCCTGAAAATCATGGCCAAATTTTCCGGCTGTTAATTCCGGGTTATTTAAATAACCCCTGGCAACACCGACTCCGATGACACACAATTCACCGGGAATACCAACACCCAAAAGATGATTATCCTTATCCAGAATATAGAGTCTTAAATTTTGAAGCGGTTTTCCGATGGGAATGGCGGTAATGCAATTCCATTGGGACAGCGAATACCCACTGGCGTAAACAGTGGCTTCTGTAGGACCGTATAAATTTTCCAGTTGAATATGACTGTTTATATTTGAAGCTTTGAATTTATGAACCAATTCTGGCAGCAGCGCTTCGCCAGCCAGGAATATATATTTCAGGCTGGATATTTTATCAATGTTCTCCCAGTTTAACTGATCCACAAATACATTGAACTGAGAGGGAACAAAATTGATATGTGTGATACCCGAGTATTCAATGGCATCCACTATCCTTTGCGGATCTTTTTCATCATTTTTTCTCAGTATGACCAGTTTCCCTCCGTACTGGAACCATCCAAAGAGTTCGGTTACAGAAACATCAAAAAGATATGAGGTTTTTAGTAAATAAGCATCGAACTTTGTAAAGGAATACGCTTCGTTCAACTGCCATAACAGGTTAACCACAGAACCATGCTCGATGGTGACTCCTTTGGGCTGCCCAGTGGAGCCAGAGGTGTAGATAACATAGGCCAGATTTCCTGAACTTAGTTGAGTGGGTGAGTGGGTGAATGGGTGAGTGTGTGAGTTGGTAAGTTGGTTTAGATCAATTACCTCAATCCCTTCACTCACCCCCCTCACTTTATACACCTCACTCACCAATATCCTGGCATTGCTGTCCTTCAACATATACAGTTTTCTCTCATTGGGGTAGTGGGGATCGATGGGCATATAGGCACCCCCGGCTTTTAAAATGGCTAATATCCCTACCACCATTTCCACGGAACGCTCTACCATAATGGCTACAATGCCATCTGGTTTTACACCTTTTTCTCTTAACAGGTGTGCCAGTTGATTGGCGCTTTCATTTAATTCCCTGTAGGTAAGCGCATAGCACATAGAGTTCCCGGCTGTGCACCTATAAAATAGCTCTGGGTGTTCCGTTTCCCGGTCAGTGGTACGCTTATGCGTATGCATATATTCCCCATCCGCTATGCGCTGTGCGCTATGTACCATGCCAATCACGGCAATACTATCGCCCACCCGTGCGGCCTGTTCCTCAAATAATTGATGGATTGTCTTATTGTGGGGATATTCGGCGTCTGTTGTATTAAAATCAACCAATATCTTTCTCCTCTCCTCGGGAGAGATTATCTCTATTCCTGAAACGGCCTGCCCAGAATCCTCTATAATATTTTTTATGACTGAAATATAGTGATGAGATAATCTTTCTATGGCACTCTCATCAAATAACTCTTCCTGGTAATAAACATTGAGCACCATATCACCATCCCCCAATGTTATGCCAACGGTTAAATCATAGTGCGTCCGTTCAAAAATTGAATAGGAATCAAAGGATAATAGAGCGTGTTTCGTCTTCAACTGGAGGTCCAGGGGATAATTCTCGATAACCATCACAGTATCAAAAAGTTCCTCATGACTGCGACTACCAATGTCGCTATATTCTTTTATATTTACCAGGGAAGAACTCTCATAATCTTCTCGTACTTGTAATGTTTGGTTTATCTTATATAATAAATCAAGGATCTTTTCATTGGGATGGTTCTCTATCCGGATCCGCAGCGGCAGAGTATTGATAAATAAACCCACCATATCTTCGATTCCTTTTATTGGTGCCCTCCTTCCAGAAACGGTTGTACCAAAAATCACATCTTCATTGTTATTATACTTTCGTAATAAAATCCCCCAACCGCTGTACAGTAATGCCGCCACTGTTATTTTATATTTCTTAACATAACGCTCCAGTTTATCCCTGGTATCTTCATCAACTCTGATTTGAAGACTCTCTGAACTGCTGCTCTCTTTCTCTTTACCTGTTTTTCTCTTTATTGAAAATTCTAACGGCGTATCAAAATCCTTCAGGTAATCTTTCCAGAACGCTTTTTCTTTATTTTTTCTATCCTGCTCTCGGTTCCATCGGATAAATTCTTTAAACTTTGTCTTCAAAGGCTTAACCGGATTTTTTTTATTAAACAAATCCGTATATGCGGTAACAAACTCTCTTAAAATAATCCCGGTGCTCCACCCATCATATAAAATATGATGATTGCTGATAATCATTTCATATTTATCTTCTTCAACCTTACAAAGAGTCACTCGGAAGGGGACTTCCCGCAAATCAAATTTCTCCTTCCTGTCTTTCGTCTTTATCTCCTCAATCCTTCCTCTTTTTTCTCCAATGCCTTTCGTAAAAAAATCATGGTACCTTAGAGTGATTGTGTGGTCTTTTAGAACTACCTGTGTCGGATTTTTTAGTTTTTCCCACCGAAATACGGTGCGCAGTATTTCATTGGTCTCTATTACAAAATTCCAGGCTTGTTCAAAACAATCCATATCAATTTGACCCGATATCCTCAGGCTTAGTTGTTCAAAATAGTAGTTTTTTTCCGGTTCCTTCAAGTAAAAAAAGAGCATCCCTTCCTGTATGGGGGTTAATGCAATAATATCTTCGATATTTCCCTTCTCTAATGTTATCATCTTAGCTCTTTTGAATTAAAAATATTGAAGAATTTAGATTTTAAAGACTGGAGAATTATCCTTCCTCTTCTATCCTATTTTACAATTTCACACGTTTATAACTTTGAAATGAATTCGGGTAGGCTTCCGCCACTGACACTTGCCATTGCCAACGGAACACCCGGAAAACGATCATATAACTTCTCGTTCTGGATGGCATATAAAATTATGATGATCCAGATTAAAACGCCAATCTGAGTCAATATCATTAGATACCAAAATTAAAAATTTGTAAATCCATAAAATTTTCCACTCTTTTCATTGATTCCCCGGATCCCTGAAAACCTTTTATGAAATGCATTCTGTGGAAGTGCACAAATTTTTGCTTTTCCCAAAACAGGATAAGTTAAATATATCTTTTAATCGTTTTTTACGGATTCCCTTTTATAATGAGGATTTCAAAAGATATAAAACTGCTCTGGTTTGGTACTATATAATTTTAATGATTCGGCTTGTTTTCGATCCCTAAACGGGCACTGCTGGAATAGTGGAAGAGTGGAACCACGAACAGTTTTCAACAATGTGATAATCTCGAAGACAATTTTCCCCTTGACTTTTTTTCATTAATTCAATAGAATCCTAACTATGATATTATCAAAGGAAAAATTTAATACCAAAAAGGAGGCAACATGGTAAAAGAAACAAAAAAAACTGCTAAAACAGTATTTACTGCACACCTGTTCGCGGTAAATCTAATGGAAAAAGTGGTGGAGTTTTTCAAGGGAGTATTGACTTCAAAGCTCCTGGAATTCTGTATAAAATGGGCGTACAGAATTGGGCATTTCGGTATTATTGTCGCTGCGTGTTTGGGATTTCTTTTTGCCCTGATTTTTGCGATCCGCGATAATAACTTCATTGCTTTTTTATATGGGATCGCCTGGGTAATCCTGATATTTGTGGTACAATATACGGCCCATAAATTTTCAACTGCCGGCGAAACCCTGATAAAAGACAATCCATCCCAATTATCATCCAAAATTTTCCTGGACTGTTTTGGATTTTTAGTTCTGATCGGTGGGGTTGTCATATTTATAGTCTTTACAATTCAGGCCATACGAATGGAAAGTGTCTATCCTTTTCTAGCAGGGCTGGGCACCTTTATCTTTCTTGAATTTATCGCTCTGCTATCTTTTAATCCCCTGGAGGCGACGATTAATGTTGAAGAGGGTAATTCCGCTGGTAAGGAAGCCATCGGTATCATTACTTTTTTCATAAAGGCTCTTATGAGGCTGGTCCCCATCTTTTTCGGTGTCGGAGTGGCCATAGGAACAGTAATGCTCTTTATTGACGCTATCGGTCTTTTCGGCAGTGGTTATGGGACGGCATGGCTGCGCGGGAATGCAACCGCCATGCAAATTCTCAACGCCGCTCTTTTACCGTTTCTCAGTTACATCTTCTTCGTCCTTTTATACTTGATCGTCGATCTGATTCGGTCTATCCTTGCTATACCAGGAAGGCTGGGTAAATAGGAAAGAGAATTAGGTACCGTTTTTAAGTGCACAGTGGCAGGGCGGCACAGTATATAGTATACCAGCCGCCCTTCCCTGTGGGTCGGCGTACTTATACCTGCACTCCAAAAAGCATGCGGTTAACGGTTCTGGTAGATAATAATACCTTTATCGATCGTTACTTTTACGGTGAGCCAGGGGTATCTTATTTAATTGAAGAGGGCGACTTTAAAATTCTCTTTGATGTGGGATATTCAGACGCTTTTATAAAAAACGCTCAGAAAATGAATATCTCTTTGTTGGATGTGGATTTTATTGTTCTCTCTCACGGCCATATTGATCATACAGGGGGGCTGGAACCCCTGATTAAATATTTTAAAGAGGCCGCAATTGAGAAAATCGACCATAAAAAACCCAAAATGGTGGCCCATCCCCTGGCTCTTTTAACCAAAAAATGCGAGGAATTTGAAGATATCGGTTCCCTGATCCCGGAGAAGAAATTAGCCCTCCATTTTAGACTTCAATTAAGCCGGGAACCCCTTTGGTTAAGCGAGCACCTGGTTTTCCTGGGGGAAATTGAAAGAAAAAATGATTTCGAAGCCCAAAAACCAATGGGAAAACGAGTAAAAAAAAACACAGTTGAGGATAAGGATGACTACTTATTGGATGATTCCGCAGTGGTTTATAAGTCATTAGAGGGACTGGTAATTATTACCGGCTGTTCTCATGCGGGGATATGTAATATTGTTGAATATGCCCAAAAGATTTGTAAGGATGACAGGATCATCGATATCATCGGGGGATTCCACCTACTTCAACTGACAAATGAGCAACTGCAGCCCACCCTGGAATACATGAAACAGTTGAAACCTACGGCACTTCATGCCTGCCACTGCACAGACTTGAAGGCAAAGATTGCGCTATCCCGGGGTGTCAACCTGATAGAGGTGGGCGTGGGACTTAGATTGGAATATGATTAAAATGTTGGAGTAAAAAAACAGGAAAACGACGCAACCAATTGTCGTCCGGATGTTAGGTGTCAGGTGTTACAAAATGTAATTGTGAACAATTGAAGACAGAATTTATGCAAAAACTATACAAGGAATATAAAACATCGTTAAAAGATACTTCAGTGGAAGAGGTGGTTGATTTATTTTTTTTCCGGCCCATTGCCTTTATAATTGTAAAATTGATCTATCGGTTTCCCATAACACCCAACCAGGTATCCGTTCTTTCGATGGTGGTGGGAATTATCAGCGGCGTCTTCTATGCCATGGGCGATAAAAAAAGTTTTCTCTACGCTGGACTTTTTTACGCACTATCTCATCTCCTGGACTGCTGCGACGGTATGATCGCACGAATGAAGAAAATAGGGACTCCCATTGGCCGGATTATTGACGGATGGGCAGACTATACGACTTCTACAGCGGTTTTTGTGGGTTTGATGATCGGTCTCCATCATGGTTCATTTCAATTACCTGTTTCCTCTCCCCTGCTGCTGATAATACCTGCCGCCTTCTCCCTGGCGATCCACTGTATAATAGTAGACCATTACAGGCGTGAGTTTATGGCCCACGGCCTGGGTAAAACCAATACTATCCGCGAAGACCTACAACTCTTTTCCACTGAATTGAAAAAATTAAGAAAGGTAAAGGGAAAATATTTAGAAAAAATCCTGATTATTTCTTACCTGGGATACACAAAACTCCAGTTAAAAAAAAGCGTTGAGAAGAGAAAATACCCCAAGGATAAATATTATAAATCCAACAAACCACTGCTGCATTTGTGGAACTGGATCGGTCTCGCCACCCATATTTCTATCCTGATCGTGGCTACATTTCTCTATGACCCCATGATTTTCTTTTATTATGTTATTGTACTGGCCAATGGTTGGATGTTAATAGTGGTTATCATCCAGGTTAGAACCAATAAGAAAATAGCTATAAAAGAGCTTTAAGGATTTGTCATAGAATCTTTTAAGAGATTGTCATTGAGTACTTTTAACGACTCGTCAGGGTGGCTTTTAAGGATTGTCATTGAGAGCTTTAAGTGCTTGTCATTGCGGCTTTTGTATATTTGTCATTGAGTGCTTGAAGACTCGTTATTGAAGCTTTTAAAAGCCTGTTATTTGGTGCTTTAAAGGGTTTTCATTTTCTTCCAATTGACAAGCCCTTAAAAGTTCTCCTTGACGTGAGCGGAGCGAACCAATAACGCCGAAGGCAAATGACAACCTAGTATACCTTCTGCAGTAAGTTCAAAACCTCATATTTTGACATCTTACGGGGATTGTTATCACTGCGGCCTTTGGTGAGAGCATTGGATGCGATAAATACCAGGTCCTTCTCTTTGACACCGTAATCCCGCAGCCGCGTTTTCACTTTCAACTGAATCATTACATTCTTTAATTTTTCCACCAACGACCTAATCTCTTTGACACCGTAAAGATAAAAAATCAACAAGAAATCTTTTTCTATTTTATCTATATTCATTTTGTCCTGTTTCGTTTCTACAGAGGTATAATAATTTAATTTTGCTACTTCAGGTAATGTCAGGAATACAGCGATGCCGTGGGGAATACCAAAATGAGCGGTGATAGGATAGGAAATAGAATGGGGAAGCGTGGTTTTGGAAATATTAATGGCTTTTCCAGCCCAATAACTGGCCTGCTGAAAGCTGCTTAAACGGTCAATCGAATTTGAATTTTCCTTATCGATATTATCCAGGATTAAGGAGATGGCTTTGCTAGAGTATTCCTTTGATTCCGATGTACTACCTACAGCCCAGATGGATTCTGTGGCCTGGGCCAATGCATCCAATATGGTGGAATGTAATACAGGCTCTGGCAGGGACCGCAGCAGCAAAGGATCCAGGATAATGGCGTCCGGAAGTAAGCTTTTACGCTCAATAGAAATTTTGACTTTATCCCTGTAAACCACAGCAAAGGAGGTGGTTTCACTACCAGTTCCTGCAGTAGTGGGGATAAAAATTAAAGGCATTTTATTTTCCAGGGTTTTGTTATCCAATACCTCTTCGGCGTTTTCGCATTGGTTGGAATAGGCAATAGAAATGATTTTGGCCAGATCGATAATGGTGCCACCTCCCACAGCAATAATAACATCCACAGTATCAATCGCGGCATTACCGGGTTTGATATCCCTGTACAGTTTCTCTATATCATCGATAGGCAGTGCGCTCCCTGCATACGATATTTTTTTTATATTTTTTATATAAGGTTTTTTCTCCAACGTTTTAAAATAATCGGCTGCTCCGCATAGGTCGAATCCGATTTTATCGACAAATAATAAAATATTTTGATAATTTTTTGTAAGGGGACGACGCCTCCAACCCAAGATGCCACCATGTCGGCTGAAAAAATTCGGGTGGGTGGAAACGTTTGTTTTTTTAGTATGCGTTTCTCGGGAATTTATAAAAAGGTTATCCAATTGGGATAAAGCACCTTCTCCCCAATATACATGATTATCTGAAATTTCGGATGAATGCATCACGATTCTCCTTGGGTGTGGTAGTGGGGCGTCCCAGGTCTGGCCGTGATCCTTTTTTTACCTTAATCACCAGCAACGATAATTTGCCATTGTTTTCAAGCTGTTGAAGCACTTCTTTTAGTTGTTCCTCATTCTCTACAGACTCGACGTATTCATACCCACACGCGCTGGCGATTTGGGGAAAGTTGACACTGTCGGATACGGTGGGCTGACTCCCGGTGGATTCATGGGCGTTGTTATCCAGGATGATGTGTTTTATTCGTGCATTTTTATAATGACCAATCGTGGCCATGGTACCCAATTGCATCAAAGCAGCACCGTCACCGTCCAGGACATAAATTTTTTTTAGGGAATCCGCCAATCCAACACCAAAGGCAATAGAAGAAGCACAACCCATGGAACCAACGGTATAAAAATCCTTCCCATGATGGTCTTTCCTCTGCTCCCGTATTTCAAATAACTCCCTGGAGGTTTTCCCTGTGGTAGATATGAATACAGTATCATCGGAAGTATTGTTCACAATGATGTTTAAGGCTTCTTCCCTGGTTAGCACAGCGTTTATTTTAGCCTGCTTCGGGATGTTGAAATCATCAAAAATTCCTTTTGGGATGGCAATCACATAAGGCCGATTTTTATTTTTATTCTGCATATAATCCCATGCCTTTACCAGTTGGTCTTCCCATTTGGATTCCTCCAACACAGCATATTCCAGTTCCATAGTGTTGAATAGATCAAGCATGATACGCCCCATCATTTTATGTTGGGGTTCATCCTTTTTCCCAGGTTCGCCCCTCCATCCCACCAGCAACAGTGCAGGAATGGAGTAGACATCGGCAGAGAGCAGTGAGGTGTAGGGATTGAGGGTTTTGCAAAAGCCTGAATTCTGCATATAAATCAACGCTGGTTTCTGATGGGCCAGGTAATAACCCGAAGCAATAGCAGCTGCTTCACACTCGTTTGAAGCAATCAAATGTTTAAATACCTTCCCGTTTTGAGAACTGAAATAGGAAATCAATCCTTTAAAAGTAGAATCGGGAACACCAATGGCAGTGTCAAATCCCAGGCTGCTGAGTTTTTTTGAAAAATCGACGACTGAGATCATCAATCTTACCTCCAATTATTATCGAAGCAAATTTCTAATATCGATTTTTTATCATATCACAGTCCCGTTCAGATTTCTAGCCCGAATTTTCGGCTTTAGCAATTCTAACTTTAACTAAATATGAACACAAAAAGACACAACATTAAAAAAACAATAGGCCCGAAGGGCCTTAAACAAAGGTTTTGGGAGGTCCGTTACCAGCGGAACCTTTTTCCTTAAAAAAGGTTCTTAGCCGCGCTGTTTCGGAGGCAAAAAAACGAAGCAGCGAAACTTTTTTCAATTATTTTGCATCATAAGGTTATAACGCATCATGCGTCGGCTAAATGAAAAAAATAAAAAAACAATAGGAGGTCATCATGACACAATGTACATTTAAACAATTATTCTCAAAGAAACCAATGGTGACAGGGCTGATATTGTTCCTGTCCCTGGTGTTGGTGGGGGCAACCTCATCCCTGATGGCAGCGGAAGGCAAAAGTCCTGGCAAAGGGTATCTCGGTCTCTATGTTGAGAGGCTGTCCAAGGAAGAAAAGAAAGAGATAGGCATAGACCACGGCGTGCTGGTCACCCGGGTGGCAAAAGGAGAAGCAGCAGATAAGGCAGGTATTGAAGAAGACGATGTCATTCAATTCTTTAATGATGAGAAAATCCGCAGACCGGACGATTTGATCGATGCTGTTCGCGATTGTAAACCCGGAACCCAGACAAAAGTCAAACTGGTTCGCGACGGAAAAGCAAAGGAAGTCTCCGTCACCCTGGGAAAGCTAAAATCAAAATTTCGAGGGTTTCGCTGGGGAGACCATAAAGGATACTTCTATATATCAGGAGAGGGAGGATATCTCGGTGTTCATTTACAAACATTAAATAAAGACCTGGCTGAATACTTCGGTGTGAAAGAGGATGAAGGAGCTCTCATTCTCAAAGTGGAAGAAAAGAGCCCGGCTGAAAAAGCCGGTTTAAAAGCCGGAGATGTAATCATTCAAATAGAGGGTAAGAGCATTTCAAAGCCAGAAGATGTCAGTGATATTCTTTCAGATTTAGAGGAAGGAGATGAGGTCACTATGCAGTTGATTCGCCACAAAAAGAAAAGTACGGTCAAGGCTGAGCTGGAGGAAAAGCCAGGATTTCGAAATATCAAGATTTTAAAAGGTTTGGGCAACAGAATGCACTTTAAACTCCCTTGCTCTCATTTCTATATCCCGGATTCCGATGGCTGCGAGTTTATCTGGAAAGATAGGCTTAACAGAAAATTAGAAGAGAAATTAAAAGGAGTAGAAGAAAAGGTACAAAAAAAATTAAAACACCTCAAAGAATATATCTATATCTAAAGTGAATGCCGCAAAAAAGTGCCTAAAGTAGGAAGTGCCTAAAGTGCCTAAAGTTGTGGTGCGCCGTAAAACCGGCGCGCGATACCTTTTTAGAGCTAAAAAGGTATATGGCGCGCAGCGCCGCCTCAACTTTAGGCACTTTAGCTCACTTTAGTACCTTCTAAGTAAAATCCTGCCAGGAAATGGCAGAAAATAAAATTACAAACCACAAAATACAAATTACAAGCAAATTACAAGTTACAAATCACAAACCTGAACTTAAAAGACCTCTCTGAAATTCTATTTAGATTTTAGAAGGTTCTCAAAGGTCCGTTAGGGCTGTTTGTAATTTTGGATATTGGAATTTGTAATTTGTTTGTAATTTGGGACTTGTAATTTGTAATTTCCAGACAAGCACATCTTGGTTCCGGCTTGTCTGGTTTAGGCACTTCAATCATCTCCTCCTATTGTGTCCTGTTTTATTTAATAGAAATACACATTCTGTCCCTAAAATGTGACAATTTTGGTTTAAAATACTGGCATTTAAATTGCTTACTCAACACATGAAGAAAAAAAATCTCTCGTTTTTAAAAAAAAAATCGTTAATTATCAATAATTTAATTGAAAAAAAAAACTTTTTATTGTATATTTTGTAATTCGGAGGTCCAATTGAAACTATTTAAATTTTTAATAATAATGGTAACCACGTTATTGCTTCTTTATTCCTGTGCTGGAAAGAGATACAGTTCAGAATTTGACTTCGCTAATAATCTGGCTAAAAATGGGCTATGGAAAGAAGCATACATAAGATGGCAAAAAATATTGGACAGCGGTAAAGAGAGCGCCGCCCTCTATAACAATATTGCCATTGCCCTTGAAAAAATGGGGAAACCAGAAGAAGCTGAAAAGGCATATCAAAAAGCCCTGAAGCTTTCCCCTAATAACTCAAAAATAAAAAGCAACTATGATAGGCTAAAAAAATTTTTAGAAAAGAGTGAAGAATGAAAACCAAACAAATTATAATTTTAACCACTATAAGTATATTTGCAGCAATGTTTATACTTGCATTGGCTTCCTGCTCTGAAAACTTTGTCCAGGTAAGATTATCCGTCAGCGACGCTCAAAGCATTGATTTTGAACAGTACGATAAAATCGTGTATGCTGATTTAATTCTTGAATCGCTTCCCAAAAACTACAATCCTGAAAAAGAGTTGAATGTTTTTTTCCTCACAGATCTTGCCAAACTAATTGGGAAAGATATCGAACATTTTACAAGCAAAGAGAAAACGGGTAAAGAGCGACTCGAAAGTATAAAGGAAAGCGTCAAAGAAAATCCCGATTCCCTTTTGATTACAGGAACACTCATTTTCGACATCAAAAGCAGGAGTAAGATCCAGGAAGTAACAAATGAAGAAGGTAAAAAGGAAAAAGGCTTTGTAGAGGTACAACATTGGGATTTAACGTTGAAAATAGAGATGATAGAGTTGAGTACAGACAAAGAACTTTTTAAGAAAAGCTATTCGGAAAAACTTGCGGATGCAGACATCTCTAACCCTAAATATAATTTCGAAAAGCTTTTTTTCAAAATCAACAACCGTTTTGCAAAAGAGATTATAAGTGTAAAAAAAATGCAACGAAGATATTTGTTAACAAGATAGGATAAAAAAATGAAGATAAGAAAAATTTTAACCATTGCCGTTACTGTTTTCTTGCTATTTATATTTAGCTTACCAGTGTTTTCACAATACTATTTTTATTATGGGAAAAATAAAGTTTTGAACTACCGATTTAACTGGCAGCATATTGAGACACCCAATTTTAACATTTACTATTACACCCCCCAAAAAGCTTTGATCAACAAGATTGCCAATGCTTCCCAACAAGCCTATAATAAAATTTCAAATTACCTGAATATTAAAGTTGAGAAAAAAATCCCCTTAATTTTTTACAGTACCCACATTGATTTTGAGTTAAACAACATTGCCGGGTACCTTCCACCGGGAGTCATTGCTTTTGCGGAATCCACCTCCTACAGAGTGGTCATCCAGGGAGATTTGGCATTTGATGACCTGGTTAAAACCATTACCCATGAATTGGGACATATTTTCGAATATGAAATGCTGGGGCGACGCTTCCACATTAACCCCCCTCCGAATTGGACATTGGAGGGCTTTTCCGATTTTATACTCGATGAATGGGATCCTTTCGATCTGCTGACCGTTAGAGATGCGGTGATAAGTGAGCAAATTCCCGAATTACAGAAGGACGGTAACATACGTACCAGTTACGCTATTGGCAGATCCGATTACAATTTCGGGCACATCATCTATGAATTCCTGGAGCATAAATTCGGAAGAAGGGGCATCAAGAAATTTTTATACTCTCTCAGGGGAGGGTCACTTTTCAGAGGCAGTAGGAACATATTAAACGTGTTTGATTATACACCGAAACTGTTTAATTATGAATTTGGCAAATACGCCAGGGAACGATTCAAGAAATTTTTGACAAAGGAAAATCCCGCAGATTACAGCCAATTGATTGGTCCTGATTTCCCTTATGTTTTCTCTTTTACTCATGACATATCCCCCTCCGGTGAAATGCTGGCGGTTCTGACCGTGAACCGGAGGAAAGGAACCGTCGATATTATATTGATCTCCATGGAAGACGGTAAGGTCATAAAAAAAATCACACCGGGATTGACCTTCAAATATGACTATATCAATCTAAAATTTAACCCTACAGACGGCAATTCCTTTGCCTGGAATAAAGACAGTAACATGATTGCGTTCTTTGCTCGTAAAGAATGGAAAAACTACCTGGTGCTGATGGACATATTAAAGGCAAAGATTATAAAGAAAATAAGAATAAAAGATATCCAGGACCCCTCATCTCCCAATTTTCACCCAGACAAAAATATGATCTATTTCACTGGGCAGGAAACCACCAAATCCTACATCTACGCCATTGACCTGCAGAACGGCAAAACCACGAAACTTACCGACGGTCGACTCTTTATTAAAGCCCTTAATATCTCTTCGGATGGCAAGAAAGTCGTCTACTCCGCTAAAGAAGGCGAGTATTTGAAATTATACCTCGCTCCCATCGAAAATCCGGGATTGGGCAAAAAAATAACCGACGGCGATTACAATGACATTACACCTGCCTTCTCCAAAGACGGTAAACGCATCTATTACAGTTCCGATGAACAGGGTTCCTACAATATCAACGCCATTGACCTGGAAGCCAAAACCCTGTCCCGTTACACCGATGTTAGAACGGGTAATTTTTTCCCCGTGGAAGTACCAGAAGAGAAAAATCAAGTGGTGATTTCCTCCTTTTATAGAGGCCTCTTTTCCCTTTATAAGAAAGATATTTCCAAACCGCAGGATCAACGCACCATCGAATTTGAAGAACCAGAAGAAATCATAGCAAAAAAAGAGGAACCTCCGAAAGAGGAAACTGAGATCATCGATAGGGGAAAATACAAACCCTTTAAAAAAATCTATATTAGGTCCTTACCACCCATTGGTATCAGTTTCGGAACCGACGGCTCACTCATGGGATACAGTTATCTTACCCTGAGCGATTTATTGGGCGATCACAATTTCAATTTCCTTTTGTATTCGTACTACGGATATCAATCCTACCAAATGACCTACCTTAACATGCGGAACCGGCTGCAATTTTACACCCGTCTATTTTTATTTAAGGATGTTTACTACCCCTACTACCCCTACTCCTATCAAAGTCCCAGAACCCTACGCCAGATGTACGGTGGTGAAGTCGGGTTCTTTTACCCCTTCAGCCGTGCCTACAGGGCTGAAGCCACTGTTTCCCTATATCAACGGAATGATGACTACAGTGAAATCTGGTATGGGGTCCAACTGCCTTACGCTCAATTCTTTGACGGCATGGCTTCCTCGGTTCGTTTTTCATTGGTAGGGGAAACCACCCTGTTTGCAAATTATGGGCCCAATATGGGACACACCTTTAAATTGACCTTTGAAAAATACATAAAATACGGCTCCTCTTTCATGGATGCGTATTCTATTGAAGCTGATTTTCGGAAATATCTACGACTGGATAATAATACTCTCCTGGCGTTTCGGTTATCGGGTTTTAAATCAGGTGGGCCAAATTCGCTGCTCCACTGGACCGGTGGAAATAACACATTCCGCTCCGCTGACTTATATAGATTGATAGGAAATAACTACTTTTTATTCAATGCGGAATTCCGATTCCCCATTATCCACGCGGCATTGACTCCTATTGGAATCATCGGTCCTCTTCGGGGTGTTTTCTTCTTTGATCTTGGCGGCATCTGGTTCAATGGACAGGATTTCCGTTTCTTTGAAGAAGGAGAGGGCCTTAAATTACAGGATGCCCGTTCATCTTACGGGTTCGGTATCCAATTTTATCTATTCGGATACCCCATGCATGTAGAATGGGTCTGGAAAACGAATCTCGCTCAAAAAAAATATTACGGTGTGAATTTCTGGATTGGATTTGATTTCTAAAACCGCCGACTATTCTTTAAAGGCACGTGCTAAACTTGGGTCTTGTATTTTCATGGTTTTTGTATTACAATTAAACCATGGCCAATATAATAGAGATTGAATGTCCCGTATGCCACGCCAGCCTATGGGTAGATTCGGAAAAAAAAGTCGTGGTTCAACACAAAAAATCCAAAAAAAAGACCTTTTCATCCTTTGATGACCTCCTCTTAAAGGAAAAAGAAAAAAAGGAAAAAGCGGATGAACGGTTTTTAATGGCAAAAGAGCTGGAGCAAGCAAAGAAGAAGAAAGCCCAGGAATTATTCCAAAAATCCTTTGAAGGGAAAGAGGAATAAATCCAAGCTTTTTTTAACCTTCAATGCACAATAAAAATTAAGTTGAGCGCCCCTTTTTATCCTTTTATATAAGTATATTAATAAGGGATTAAATATATTAAAAATATCACCTTAAAATATTGATTTTTTTAAAAAAAGTCCAAATTCATGAATTCGGGCGATTCAATGTTTTTTCCGATGTATGATTCCTTTTTGAATTCAAAAAAAAATTTTTAAAGGATAAAGGAGGAAACAAAATGAAAAAAGATTTCAAAACTATTTTAAACCAGGGCATGGTTTTAGCGCTTTTGATTGGCCTGATGTTTGCTTGTGGAGGAGAAAAAATTGTAAAATTTGAGAAACTTGGTATAACGGCCACATTATCCTCTGGTTGGGAAGCAGACAAAGAAGAGGATGCAAGTAAGTATTTACCGGTTCGGGTAGAACTCAGGTATAACGGAAAAAGAACGCTGATAATATCCAGGTATAAGATATTAGTCGATAACTTCGAAGCAATGGAAAAGGCTTTTTTATCAACCAAAGGCATTAAAATGATCAGTCAGGAAAAACTAGAGAGTGGTATTGGATTCACCTATGAAAAGAGAGGGAAAAAACTGTACCTATATTATATTACCCTTGGTGATACCACTTACGAATGTAAACCCAATGATTTCTATTATGATGAAAAAGATAATGCTGCTGCGATAGATATTATTAAAACAATTAAAAAGGCTTGAAATTTACTAGATTGAGAAAAACAAAAAAGATGCCCGGCAAGGCATGCATTTTTTTGCCTTGCCTGGCACCATATCTCCAAATCTAAACTTTTGCTTATTATAACCTCTACGTAAGGTGCCCTTTTATCTGGGCCATTTAAGCATATTTGACTTATAGTTTTTCTGGCATGCCCGGTCTTTTATGATGATGTATACCCAACCACTTTTTGCATTCGACTTAAACCAGATTTTCTGGAGATCACTATTTGCGCCGAAGGCACAGAAACCATAGACTCTTTTGTTGGTTTTGCCGTCGTAAATATCCACCCAGGTGCGAGCAGAGTTGGTGTTTAATCCACATGGCGGTAAATCAGGGGCCTTTCGGAACATCGCATTGTCATATGCCGACCAATTGATGACCGGGATGTAAACTCTCCCGTCAGCGTCCTGATGATCAAACTTGATTTTAGGTCTTGGATATCTCTTGGCGCAGTCGTCCTGGAGCCCCCATATCAACGTGTTAGACCGATAGTTTTTCTGGCATGCCCGGTCTTTTAGGATGATGTACACCCGACCGCTTTTGGCGGTGGATTTAAACCAGATTTTCTGAAGATCACTATTTACGCCAAAGGCGCAGAAACCATAAACTCTTTTGTTGGTATCAGCGTTGTAAATATCCACCCAGGTGCGAGCGGAATTTTTGTTTAATCCACATGGCGGTAAATCAGGAGCCTTTCGGAACATGGCGTTGTCATATGATGACCAATTGACAACCGGGATATAAACTCTCCCTACGGAGTCCTGGTGATCAAACTTGATTTGAGGATTTGGATATCTCTTGGTGCAGTCATCCTTGACTCTACTGAGTTGAAGAGTTTGAGTTTGAGCAGCTCCGATAAGCGCTACAGCCAGACATATTACACCAAATATAAGTACCCCCCTGGCTGTCAAAGGGTTAGGGAATTTCTTTTTACTCATTTTTTCCTCCTTATCTTTTTTAACGTAATGTCAAAAGTTTTTAAGGTAAAACTTTCAAAACCTTTTATGTTTAAATATTTTTTTTTAACTCTACTCATAATATTTATTATATAAAAGATATTTAAAAAAATCTCAAAGAATATTTCTTTTTCAAAATTTTCCATCCTTTATTTTGCCTACCCCCGCCAACTTTTTAATTTTACCTTGAAGATTTAATCCTTCCACCAGAGGGATCCCAAATTTCCCAAAGTCTGCTCTGTTTTCCTTAAACCTTTCAATAAAGGTTTATTCTTCAAAATGTAAATAAATAAGCCTGTTAAATTAAGTATCACCTCTGGTTCGAGTTAAACCGATCTTTACTGTGCCATCCCAGTGGTCATCAACTTTTAGCTTTAAGGTAGTGGGTATTAGTTTCCCTTTTGCCAGGGCATCTGCGGCTGATTTGGCTGTGGAAGAAGGAATAAAAAGGAGGCCGGTTTTATCGTAACCCGAAAAAATCCAGCCATGATCCGGAAGTTTTTTGATATAAAACCATTCCACTTCTTTAACAGAAGCTGCTACTTTGTACTTTACCGCATGGTCCAGTGCAACTTGAAGGTAATAGAAGCGAACGCTACCCGGGAATCGAGGCACCCCTTTTATGTCTTTTCCTGCGGCATCGCGAAGAGGCAGCGGAAGAATAACATCGATCTCAACAGGAATGTTTATTTTTTTCACCCGTTCAGGAATCGGGTATCTGCCAATCGCCTTCACCCTGATTTTGACTTTAACTGCCCCTTTTTGAAAAAGCATGGTACGACTTAATCCATACCATTCGTCGTCCTTTAAATCCCATTCTCTTTTTCTCATCTCCTCCAGGTAGAATGCTGCCATTTGGACAGCTATTTTCGGCTCCACCTGAGTCATTTCCAGTGGAAGCCGGATAACTTGATTCCCTTTGAGATCAATGGGTAATTTTTCGGTTTGTTTTCGTTTCAATCCGGGGTATAGAGGAATATCCTTTTCGTGATTGATGAAAGTCAGTGGTCTACTGGTTTTGGATTTGGGTTTTTCTGCAGGGACTATTGGGGGAAGGGCTCTTTTTTTTGAATCAGCAGAACCAGCCGACCGGCCAATCCCGATATCCACGATTCCCCCATCTTCTGACAAATGAATGGAAAGTGTGGTAGGAATCATTTTTTTAACCATTTCAATTGGCCTCTTAAGGTCTTCTTTGCCAACAGGAACTGTTTTAATATCTGTGGATGTGTAACCTCCTTTGGTGTAATTCAATGTCCCAGCGCCTTTTGCAGGTTCCCAATTGTATTCAGGAAGCTTCTTTTCAAAGAACTTCTTCACTTCATCGGCACTGCCTATCACCAAATATTTGGCTGAGTAATCACCCAGTAAATCCATCCATCTTACCCGGATACTTCCGGGGAATCGAGGTACATCTGGGAAATCGTAACCTAAAACATCCTTAAAAGGGATGAGACGTTCCATTTCGAATTTAAAAAAGATATAGTCTTTTTTCCTTCCTTCCAGTGATTTGGAGCGTGGAGCAATAGTAACTTTCGCTTCTTTAATAACATCTTTTTTAAATAAAAACTCTCCTCCACGCCTTTGACGATTCTCTTTCTCTAGCATCCAGCCTTTATTCTTCATTAATTCAATGCATCGATCTGCTTCAGCCCTTCCTCGTTCCAATTTTGCCTGGAATGAAACCTGGTCAGGAAGGAATATCCAGTATTCAGCCACAAGATGTTCTTTTCCATAATAATGGGAATATTTTAAAGTACTACCTGGAATTTCAGGGATGTCTTGCAAAGAAAATTCAGAGGCCGTCAGTAAAGATGCCGAAAGAATTACTACTATAGCAATCAAATTTTTTGTTTTCATACGAAACCTCCTTAAATGCAGCAATTCTAATTTTGGCGTTTTAAGAACAGGCAAACACAAGGTTTGCCCCTACGGTGGTGCGAAAACGGGCATCGGACGTAGGGGCGAATCTTGTATTCGCCCGGACATTCGGCAAAATTAGAATTTCTGCCTTAAATGTTAGTATCTTGCTTTTAAATTTTCCTTTTTTTCTATATTAAAAAAGGTGCCATTCATGCCCAGCAAAAAAACTCTCGACCTCCAGAAGCTTAGAATAAAATTCCTGGTGTGCCGAATAGAGCAGGGTTGATCATGAATCGTTGGTAAAACTCTATCAGACGCAGATTGAGCCCTGCGATTAAGGTTAAGTCGGTCAGCTTGCCCAGACGCTCCATCGCCTTCGGATCATTGGCCATGACCTGATCAATCAAACAAGAAATCTTCGATTTGATTCGATTGCTTGCTGTTGTGAACATCAGTCCGTAGACCACGCTGACGACGACGTATCCTTTGGAGCCTGCCAGTTTTGGGCCCGCTGACTGCACCATGCTCAGATGTTTACCGATGTAATCGGTAATGATCTTCTTCATCGCCTTACGCTTCAGTACTTCCACGCAGGGGAGTGACTCTTGTGACGGCGGTAGGGGGCACGGCGACGGTTTTTTGGGTTTTGGACTGGGCAGACAGGGATCATTACCGGGAATGAGTTGGTTGACAACCGAATTTTGAGCGACACCGTAATAGCCTGCCATGGCGCCAAATAACGAAAGCTTTTGAAAGACCTGGTCGTATTCGTCCAGCGCTTTTGCCAACTGCGCCACCAGTGGGATCTCCGATCCCATTTGAATGGAGATATCGGTCAAGGCTTTTACGAAATCGTGCTCGTGGATAATCTTCTTGAGCTTGGCTTTGGGACTATCCCCTTTGACCATTCTTACCAGGTCAGTCAGCAGTAGATTGATCACCCCCACTCCGCCATTAAGATGTCCGAGCCGGAAATCGGCCGAATAGCTGGTGGGGTCCAAAACCACGAAACCCGATTGGAAGGACGGGAAAAGGGAAACCAGCGGCCGTTGGGTTGTCAAAACGATCCGGTTGTTCTGGTCTACTTCGGCTCGAATCTGATTCAACAGTGCATCTGGAAGCTCCAATTTCCTGGAAACGGAGGACCAGTTATCAGCATCGATGGAGTGGATTGGGATCCCCTGGTTCCGTGCCAATTCGAGGAGTTTTGCGGTGGATACCGCCTCCCCCTCGGCCAACTCCTCGATCACTCCCGATTCGTAGCTGGAAGCCTGTAGACCGGCCATGAGCATGAAATCCTTCTCCTTTTCCGGGTCTCCATCCTGGCTGACGGGCGTGATCACATTACGGAGGAGATCCACGCTCACGGCCAACTGGCCGTCTATAGTTCCATAGCCGCAAAGCACCAGGGAGGGCTGGCGAAACCAAAGAACCTGTACCGTTCGGGAAGACTCCTGATAGAGGCGATCGAGGTGGAAGAAGTAGGCCTTTGCAAGGCCAAAGAGAATCTCACCGAAGACACTATCGGTATTGAGCATGCCTTTCTTTCCGTCTTTCTTTATCCGGCGCGCGATATCAGCCCGAAAGAAAATTTCACGGTCTGGAATCGTGCCTACGTCAAAGCCCAGGGCGTAATAAGCATCGACCTCGATTTTCCGGGAGACCGTCTCTGGTTGCTGACCAGGGATGGAAAAAACCACTTCGAGCCGGGGCTGCGCACCAGGACCCACTGCAGAGCCACGGGCGACCTCCCGATTCGAAACCAGCAAGCGTGGAAAAAGCCGCTCGCCCTCTCGCACAAAGTGGAATGTGGTCCGCCTGCGGGTCAAGTTGGAAGTGGTATCCGTGAACTCCAGATCGTTGAGACGGATCGTGATTTTATGTTTGAACGGGTCGGGGAGCTGCGCATACTCGCCCATTACCGCGACGACTCGGTAAGGGTCTTTTGGGGACTCCCGAAAGGGGATGATCTCGAAACCCCCAAACACATCAGAGGGACGGGGATTTTTTATAGCGGCGATGGCCGACTGCAGACGCAAGGCAGCCGTGGACACGAAACTCTCCAGCTTCTCGGCAGCTTGTTCGGGATCGGCAGCCGGATCAAGAGTAAAGTCATCAGTGCCCAGCTGTACAATCTTTTCAAGATCGAATCCGGCAATCGTACGGTACTGTTTAAAGGATGGATCGAAGCAACGCCAGGTGCCGCCAGTCAGAGCTTCGACCCAGAAGTGTTCGAGCTGCAAACGGCTCCCTTTCCAACGATGGGGCAGCCCCTGGCTCTCAAGAATGCGCCGGAGAGCTCGCGGATCAGCGACCCGAAACCAGTTCATGGCTTGTTCGGTAGAGATCTCAATGACCCCGCGCACAAAACGACAGGGAATCCGAGCCGCCCTAAAAAAGGCCATCACCAGAGCGGCCTGGTCCACATCGTTACCGGCGCCTGCGAGAGAGGTTTCAAAAGAGCCTCTCTTGGCTCCGTAATAGGGCTCATAGGCCACATTGTTGTAGACGAAACGAAAGAGCTGCTGCGCCTTTCCTCGGTTGGCTCGACCGACCAGCAATACTTCACGCGTGACCTGGACGGGATCCCCACGTGCCAGGTCGTCAGACGTCGCTCCCCCTTCCTGTGTCTCGTAGGCGGGCACGATTTTGTTCTTGATGACGACGTCCAGCGGACGGAGTATTGACACCCGGTGGGAGAGACCAACGAGGTTAGCAGCACTCGGCCTGGAGGCATCTCCAAAAAAATAATAAAGAAGCGCTAGCAGCACAGCCAAGCACACCAAAAGAAGCAGAACTTTGTGCCTCATTTGTTCTCTCCTTCCTCAGAGCCGGGTCGGGCTGGACCTTGGACTCGCCGGATCAGATTTCCCCATTCGTCAGGACACTCCCGATCTTCACGGTGCCATCCCAAAGATACACCATAGGAAATTCCTTTTTTAATCATATTGAAATTATAAAGAAATGATTGTTCATTGTCAATAGATTCATATCCACATTGACTGTGGCAGTGGAATCATATTCTTTATTATGGAATTTTAGTTGTGTGGAATTTTAGTTGTGTGTCCCCTTTTCTTCGGCAAATCAAGTGACACGGTTTATATGAACTCCGGTTTTAACTGTGCTGCCGAACCGGATATGAAGGATAAAAAAAGAATCATTACCTGTGTCGAAGTTGTTGCGGATGAAGGGAAAACGTTTACGGTGGATGAAAAAATCATTGATTTTGAAACAGGAGCAGTAAATCCCGGCGACAGCGCCGTCATTTCGTGGACCGAGCTTTTTAAATCCCCTTAAAAGGTAAAAAAAAAAGCCAGGCAAGTCAAGAATTTCCCCCCCGGATGGGAAAACCGTTTTTGTATCCTCCGGACGCCCTACACAAACAGGAGGCGTACCACTTCAGGACTATCGTATTTGGATATCGGAAAGATCAGGCAAAGGCTGGTCAGAGCCCCGTTTGCTTCCAGCCCTGGTCAATACCGGCCAGCATGACAGTTACCCCTCTGTTACCAACGACCGGACACTCTATTTCTTCAGCAATCGCAGTGGCGGGTTAGGTAAGGGTGATATTTATTTAAGCCGGAGTGTTAATGGACGATACACTAAGGTTGAGAATCTTGGCATACCAATTAACACAGAGTATCATGAGGTGGACCCATTTATAGACCCCGATGAACGGTACCTCATTTTTTGTTCCGACAAGCCCGATGGATACGGAAAAGCAGATATCTATGTTTCCTTTAGGAAAAAAAACGGATCATGGACACAGCCTATAAACATGGGCGGGAAGATCAACACTACACACTCAGAATATATTCCCTATGTAACACCCGACGGACGGTATTTCTTCTTCACCACCAACAAATCGGGAAATAGGGATATTTACTGGGTGGATGTGAGGATTATTGATCAATTTAGACCTGAAAATTTAAAAAAATAAAATAGTCTAAGTCCTCCTCTGTCCCATATTTACTTGAATTGGTTTGACACTCCTATTTCCAATGTTAAATCGGAGGGCATTAATAATGTGATTAAAACAATTCTAAAAAAATCTTGTGGATATAAAAATTTTGACTATTTTAGAATGAAAGTATTACAAAAATGTGCATACCTGATGGAGTATCTACCAAAGGAGATTTAAAATGGCATCTTATATGCTACCCATAGTTTCTGGCGGAGAGCCATATTCTTTTAATTTTTCACAAAAAAAACTTGACACCTTTTTCCAGGTGTGATAATTAATAATTTCGAGAACGGAAGCGTTGAAGAAGACTAGATGTTGAAAGTTTCAGTTGAAGCGGGAGTTGAAAGATAAGCAGTGGTTAAGTGGAAATGGACAAATCAAATTGGTATGACACAAGGGGTGAGTTTAAAGTGCTCAGACCCGAGGGGCGGAAGCTTAGGCAAAGCAGAAAATTGATGTTTTATTCTTTTTTCAGAGCTTATCAAGAGGACTCGTCATATCTGAATATTTCTTTTTGAATTTTGATATATTCATTTTAATCGTTAATAAAAAACAAATAGGTTATACTGCATGCAGTATAACATTATAAATAGATATAAATTACTGCATTTTGTCAATTATTTTCTTAAAATTCTTGATTTTTTATAAAAGAAAATATAAAATTTAAGAAAATACTGCGTGCAGTATAGTAATAGTTATGTTTAAAAGTTGATGAAATGAAAAAGAAATTGCGTGCACTGTACTATCCGTATTCTCGTTGCTTAGAGACAAACACACTCAAAAGGGCAATTCTCTATTTTGACGAAATTGTTTTTATCGACCCTTTGCATCCAGACCAACGAGACAATGCCCTTGCTGCAGCACCTTCTAAGGCTAGTCATCACACAGAGGAAGCTGTACTAAAACGATGGCCTTCAATTCGTGATGATTATCAATATTTAGCTGATAATAAAATAGTTAATACCATAAGTCCTAAACCATATTTAGAACGTTGGGATTTGCTTTTTCTTGCCGCCCTCCAGAGCGACCTTTCTGATGATGATTTTATGCGAGTATCATTCCAAGCAGGCCCAATGGTTTGGAATATGCTGCGCTCAAAATTGCCCGATTCTATCTTTCGTATGTTAGATCCAAGAGGCATGACATTTAGTGAGGCCATGGGGTGGCTTGAAATACAGTACACCAATCATCCAAGTGAAGTATTTAAGATGCCTAAACCCTTTGGTGAATATGCCAAATATGTTGCAAGTGGTTCAATCACCGGCGATGGAGATGCATACACCCTTTCTTATCCACAAGGAGCATCGTTAAATTTGACCCAAGCTGTTCTCGTTGCAGAACAGGAGGATATGAGCCTTATTACTGATAACAATATACATTATTCACTTCTTCTAAACAGATTCAAAAGAGCCCAGTCTAATCCAGAGACGGAAACTGTTCGCCGAATTATAACCCAGGAAACTCCAGAAGAATTGCTGAAACGAAGTTTGGTAGCTGTCAACATAATGGACGCTGTCATTACAAAAGACCATCTTGAATCATTGAGTATAGAAGATTGTGTTGAGCTTCGAGATGCTTCAAAAGCAGAACTCGAACGTTTTAGAGTTCAAGTGGCTAGCTTGGCCTCCGAAGTGGCAGCGAGTCCTTGGGATCAAGACTTTGAGGCCTCTCTACGCAAAGAAATTAATACGAAAATATTGCCAGAATTAATGAAATTCCAAGATGGCATAAACAATATATACAGGTCCCTCTTTGGAAGGCTTGCTAAAAAGGCAGTAGGCGGGATTGTCGGGGGTGGTTCATCTCTTATTGCATCTGTAATCGCGGGTTTACCTCCGTTTGCATTGTTGACACTTTCCTGTTCAGTTTTGACCACTGTTATGGGTGTTACTGCAGTTGAGCTCATTGAGGCGATGGCTGAGGAAAAAAAGATGAAACAGAATACATTTCATTATCTGCTAAAGGCAATAAGGAGTAAATAAATAATTAATCAATCTGCAGAAAAATACTTGAGGAAACACGAATGAGTCGTGCTGATAATTTCCTAACAAATGGTGACATAACAGAAATAGATGTTTTGGCCACTGCTAATCCTGTTATTTTATGCAGAGCACTTTTGCAATTGTCGGATTTGAAATCATCATCCATATTAAAACTTATTAAACACCCCGATCCAGAAGTAAGAAGACACCTTTGTAAATTCCTTGCTAAATCTAAACATAAAAATGTTGTGAGTTTCATTGGTCGTTTATTTGAAGATGAATCGATGCTGGTTCGTTGTGAGGCATTGAAGGCTACTGTTCAGTATAAGACAAAATCATCTTATGAGTTGATTCAAAAAGCCATTGAAGATAAGGATTTGGCCGTCAAATGTACAGCTATCAGATGTGCAGGATTAAATCCAGATGCAACTCTCTTACCTTTGTTAATAAAATGTGCGTTACATCCAGAGTCTATGGGGATGTCCGAATGTGCACTTAACTCTTTGAAAATATACGGCGATTCTGCGGTTAAATATTTAGCTAATTTATATGGAAATTCTAAGGAAAATGAGCAGTCTAATATACTTAGACTCGCATGCCACATAGGTACTTTAGATGCAGAAAAACTTATCATAAGAGGATTATATGGTTCTGTTAAAGACCTATCGATTAATTTATTGGGGAAAATGAAATCTAAATTAGCTGTACCAGAGTTAACTTTAATAATGCGAGAACGACAAATAAAAGGGGAGAATATTTTTGGTATAGCTAAGGCGCTTGTGGATATTGGAGATAATACTTTGGTACATAAAGCAGTTCACTATCTTACGGATGCTGGTAAATACCACTGCGGTTGGCATAGAGTTGGAGCTCTTGCTGAATTAATGGGAATATTGGGAGATTCAAGTGTCCTCCCTGAATTAGAAAGCACGCAGGCTAGAATCCTAAATCGAGAATTTTCTGATGAAACAAACAAAGAAATTCCTCGCTGGATGAAAACTTTCGGCTTAAAAAAAGTCAGAGGTGCAATAGAGCTGATTCGTAAGACACAACTAATAGATATAAACATTAAAGATAGAATTGAGTATTTTGAATGTTTAGGGCATGTAAATACTATATTGTTCTCATCTTCCTACCCTGACTTTTCGGAAGTGGAAAGAGTTCTGAATAGAATTATGGAACCCGCTTTTTTGGAAGAATTTGATAAAATGCCAATTTGGGTAAAAAAGTATGGTTTAGAAAATGTTAAGATGACAGGTGAAATAGTATGTCGAGTTGAAATGGAATGTAATAGGTCAGAATCCTAGATGTTAGAATGTACGAGACTGAAATAATTTAAAACCAGTCAATACGTAACTGAAGCATGACATAACAATCGAATTCACTCGGATGTGAGTTCCGCTGCCGCTCCACTCACACCGGTGATTCAGGTCGTTGGCCACACTATATCAATAAAAGGAGATTGCCATGGCAATAAAAAATATTGTGATTAGAAATGAGGAAAAGGATGATTATACAATTATTTCTGAAGTGACTATTGCAGCATTCGAAACAATGGAGATTAGCAATCACACTGAGCAGTTTATCGTTGAGGCACTGCGATTTGCAAAAGCTCTAACTATATCGTTGGTCGCAGAGATAGACGGCCGGGTTGTGGGACATATCGCGTTTTCTCCCGTGACGATGTCAGACGGGACGAAAGACTGGTACGGACTAGGTCCGGTTTCAGTACATCCAGACTTCCAGAGCAATGGAATCGGCAAGGCTCTTATACGGAAAGGACTGTCACAATTAAAAGACTTAAATGCCAAAGGTTGTTGTCTGGTTGGGCATCCACAATACTACCGGCAATTTGGGTTTAAAAATGTTGAAGGACTAATCCACGAAGGCGTTCCGCAAGAGGTGTTTTTTGTCCTATCATTCGACAATCACATTCCGCAGGGAGAGGTCGTTTTTCATGAAGGATTCAAAGCAAATGGCCAACAAAGGCATGAACACGGACGATAAAACGCGCCCGAATTTTTGTTTATATCGAAAAACCTTTGCGCGTTTTATCGCCGGTTATGCTGGTCGTTAAAAAGAGAAAAAAATAGGACGAACAGATTTGGTGTCAGGTGAATTATTTTTGTAGAAAAAGTTTTTGTATCATATTGGGATTAGCGCACCATCACACATTTCATCTGTTTTTGGTCGCGAATCAACAGCTTCCCATCAGAAAGCGCCAAAGGTGCCCAACACTGCTTGGTGTCGAGAAGTTTGGCGCTTGCCAGCTTCTTGAAACCTGTGGGGATAGGCTCAATTAGATATAAGAAACCTTTGGTCCCGTCAACACTAAGAATCAGACCGTCAACCAGTATAAATCCTCCTTTGTCAAAAAGAGGCGAACGTTTTGTCTTCCATTTTACCTTTCCATCCAGATCCATACAAACCATTCCATCCTTGGTTTCATTCGTGCTGCAATGACCATAGAGATGCCCGTTATAGTGGATGGCAGGATGGACGTGGGTGCCAAACTCCTTTGTTTTATAGAGTTCTCGAACAGTATTTTTATTACCCGTTTTTTCTACCTTAATCATAGCAGAGCCAGCCTCATAACCTCCGGTAATGAAAATTCTCCCGTCACCTATCTCGGTTACATTTGGGACGGGGATTTTACACTGCCAACCATTATATTTCCAAAGTTGATTGCCAGTTTTTAAATCCATGCCCAAAACAGCCCCATTGGCAGAAATCATAACCAGATGGTTTTCTTTTCCGATTGTTATAACCTTTGGTGACACGTACCCCGGACTTCCTGGAAGTGCAGGCGAATTCCACCGCAGGGATCCTTTAAGTTTGTCATAGGCAACAACTCCTGCTTTTTGGGTTTGCGACGCTAATATCACCAAATCTTTATAAATCAAAGGACTCTGCGCAATTGCCCATCTCGGTAGATCTGTTCCCCCGAAGTCTGTCCATATATTTTTTTTCCAGACGACCTGGTGTGTATTTTTGTTTATACAGTGGACATAACCCATAGGACCACAGGTATAGATATTGTTTCCATCAATGGTTGGGACAGATCGGGAGCCGTTATGAGGAAATTCTCCGGAAGCTTCATAAGCAAATGTCCATTCCTCCTTTCCATCAGCAAGGCTGATGCAGCGCAGCACGTTCTGTTTGCTGTCTTCTCGATCAAGTACATATACCTTGCCATCGCTTACTGCCGGACCACCAAATCCCTCGCCAAGAGGGAAGGTCCATAATACTCGGGGGCCACCTGCTGGCCATGATCGTTTTAATCCCTTTTCTGTCGAAATTGCGTCCCGGCCAGGGCCAAGATACTGGGGCCAATCGGAAGCCAAACCAACGGTGGTGGCCATTAATACAGTCAACACTGTTACTGTCAATACTAAACTTTTCTTCATTTTATTAATCTCCTAAAAATTGACGGATAGAAAAATCAATTTTGATCAAAAATGTAATTTTAAGGAAATATTGTAATATGTCAATAGATAAGAAGGAAAAATTTGAATCAAAATCTGGTCTGTCCCCTAATCCTTTTATTCAAGCTCTTTTAATATTTTTTGAGTTTGCTTATATATATTTTTTTCCCAATCCTCCTTCCTGGGATTTAACTCCAACGCTTTCTTGAGGTTTTTAATGGCAAGATCCCTTTTTCCTACCTCCTTGTAGGCATCTCCCAGGCCGTGATACATTGCAAACTGGTCCGGGAAGAGTTCAAGATTAAATTTGAATATTTCAATGGATTTTTTCATTTTCCCCTGACTGTAGTACAAGTAACCCAGGTCACTTAATTCCATCATGTGGAATTCATAAGTGTCGGGAAACTCTTTTTTTAACCTGTGATACTCGGGGATGGCGGCTTCAATACCTTTCTTCTCAATGATTTTATAAAGTGCTTCCTGCAAGGACCTTTTTGGTAATTCATAGGTCCCATTGTATAGTATTTGCATCAGTTTGTGTGTGATTTCCCATGGATACACGCTGGTGGTATTGCCTAATAAAACAACCAGGCGATCTTCGTGCGGGGCCCGAATAATTGCATTACACCTGCCGCCGCCGTGTTCGGCCAAAAATCTCTTTTTGCCTGCCAACTCAAAATCAGTGATGTACCAACCGTAACCGTAAAACAATGTGGAGTTATATGGAACATTGGCGTGGCGTGCCAACAGCAGATCCCTGCTCTCTTTGGTTAGCAAAGGGCCCGTACTCAAAGCTCGGTCCCACAGGTATAGATCGTCTACTGTTGAATATATGTTGGTGGCCCCGGTAAACAGGGGATCAACATTACGCACCCTTTTTTCGAACCGGTAATCTCTTGTTTTAATATAGGAAGTGCTTTTCTTCTCCACTATCTTTCTGTCATTGGCATAACCGCTGTTTTTCATGTTCAGAGGCTTGAGAATTCTTCGAGTTAGAACTTCTTCGTAGCTCTTACCACTAAGCTTCTCGATAATGGCACCTAGTATCGCATACCCGACGAGCCCGCTATACTCAAACTTTGAGCCGGGTTCGAATTTGAAGGGTTTGCTCATGTACTCTTTAAGGACTTTATCAGCCGGGCCGGAGATATCTAGGGGTAGTTTGTTGTAATCGGGCTCTGGGATACCGTGGGTGTGGGTTAACAATTGATGGATGGTTACTTTCTCCCCGATTTCTTTGGGATAAGCAGGAAGGTAATCGGATATTTTGCCATCGAGTTTCAATTTTCCCTCTTCCTTCAACTGCATAATCAAAGCCGCGGTAAATTGTTTGGACATCGAATGGATATTAAACCTCGAGTCGGTCTGGTTGGATACGTTCAATTCCCTGTTGGCAAGCCCAAAGGCTTTTTTGTATATTATTTTTCCATTTTCGGCAACCAGCACCGCACCATTAAGTTCGCCAAATGAATAGTACAGGTTTAACAGCTCATCGATTTTCTCCACCCTTTCTTTTGCAAAAAGGTATTCTAAAAACCAGGGTAAACATGTTAACATTAGTATGAACAACAGACACGACACTCTTTTTAATTTTTTCTTCATGGTTCCTCCTTCGTCATGTGTCACCATGCTTCTAATATTAATAATACGTACCACCCCCCCAAAAAATTATCCCTTTCTTATCCTGTGGAGAGACTGTATCCATCCCACTTGCTCCCGGATATAGTGACCGTATCCCCGGTAAGAATTTCTTTGGATTCCGAAAGCAAAGCTTCCGGTTTAAAAATATCGCCCGGGGAGGCGTATTCGTCCGTAACCGCCGCGTGTAAAGGAGACCGGACATCTTCCATTAAGGTTCTTCCCGGTGTAATGATCTGTGGTGGATGGACATCCCGGCCATCCAAAAGAATGTGTCCCCATACAGCGAAAGACGCCTGGTTTTCTATTTGAATTTCATTGGCTACCACGTCCGTAAACACGCGTTCCAATACGACCGCAGCGTCTTGTTTGACATCGAGATGCTCTTCCTTCACGATAAAACAGGCGGTATGAGTATCGATGGTAATGGCTGCCGTCTTTGTTCCACCTTGGGGATCATCCCGTTCTTTGGGGTCCAGGGAATAGTTGATATATATTTCGTAGTGGGTGGGGATAGTAATCTCCTTTTTTCCCTTAATAGGGAGGGGTTCGATGTGCCAGGCCACCACTTTCAATGATGGAGCTTTATACGGTTTTTTAAAAATGGCGATTCGTATATTCTCCTGGGTGTTGTTAACCAATTTAATTGTTGCCATGTGTCTTCTCCATTTTTTTATTGTTCAATTTGCTCTCTGGTATCCGTCACATTTCGTTTAAAAAGTGTTCTGCTGAATACCGGCAACAGAGTATAATGGATTGAAAAAAAAATGTCAATCTTCCATTTGTCGTAAAAGAGGGGCGGTGCAAGGAAAAGAGGAAGTGTTGTGAGGTTTTGGGCAGTGGACATACGAAATACAGGATGGGAAAAAATCGCTTTAACTTTTTTCTACTCTACTTTCTCTACTTTCCACACTTTGCCTCTCAAGAGTGTAGTGAAGGGTAAAAGGAGAGAGATTTAAGGGACCGGCAAGAACCCTATTCCTTCAGGGTGCGAACCAAAACCATTAACGGGGGGATTTATATCATCACTACCGGAGAAAAAGAGACGGGAGCATATACCCCGCTTGAATTTTGTTAATATCAGCTACTCATGTGTCATTCTTTACTTCATGTTTAATTTTTTCAATATATAGAGCCCGAAAAATTAATTTTATTAATTTTAGAATTAAATAAATTAATATTTTGGGATGGAATTCTTAATATATTTAATTTCACTTAATAGCTAAGCTTCCCCTCTTAAACAACTAATAATTAATAATCGCCTTTTTATCCGCCTGTCCCTATTTTCTTTTTATTATAGAGTAGAGAAAAGGTGCCAAGTAGAGAATTGGGAAGGATGCTGCAAATTGTCTATGAGATCAAGGTAAATGGCCTGGGGTATCTGTTTGACCCATTGCGGCGATGGAAACCAAAATAGTGGGGCTAAACATAATCGATTGCCAGTTTATTTATTTGTTGAACGATCTCTTCAACAGTTTGCTTTAATTCATCGCCCATTCTCTTATGTTCATCCGGGTACTCATCCTTCATTAAAACCATTAAAGCATAGTAGATGGGTTTGAACCTGTCTCTGATATAAAATTTATTTTCCTTGAAAAGTTTGAATACGTAATGGTATTGTTTTTTAGCTAAAAGCATAAATAGGATTTTAGAAGCTTCTTTATTATTTAATACCCCTCCACTTTCTATGAATCGTTTGAACATCTGAAAAGCCTTTTCAATCTCATTGTTCCACAGTAGTATTAATGCATAAAGGCCAGCAGAATCAGTATTTTTTTCTGATTCAAATACTTTTTGGGCTAAATCTAACGCCTTTAATTTGCTCTTTTTAACTTTAAAATAGAGAAAGGCCAGACGTCCCATAGCATTAATTTGCCCTCTCTTTATAGATAGGCAATAATATTTATTGGCTCTCTTTATGTCTGTAAAATTCGTTGTTTCCCATAGAAAGGGCAAATTATATATCATATCCCAATCGTTACTCTCTACAGCCTTTAGATAATATTGCTCAGCCTTTTTAAAATTCTTAAATTGACTTTCAAATAAGTTTCCTAAAATAAGACAAACAACAGGGTGTTTGTTCTCAATTCGGAGAAATTTGTTTAATGCGTTTTTGTATTCCCCTTTAATCAAATGGACAAAGGCTTCGGTATAAAGTTCATTTTCTGATGCCGATAGTTTATTTATAAAGGTGCTGTCCTTTTGAGTTAAGTAATCCCTCGCTGTCTTTATCATTTGGTCCTGGATATCACGTGGAATTTCAGTAGAAGATAATGCCTCTGTCATATAAAAGGCATATCTTTCAAGAACATTACCTTCTTTAAGGATTTCAATGTGGAACTTTGCCCGCTGGATTAATTCCCCTTTACTGCACCAGCTTTCCAGAAACTTTACCAGCCATAAAACCTTTTGCTTTTGCCATTTTCTCCCTCTTCGCATTAAGTACCAAATGTTAAAAAAACGTTCACTCAGTTGATAAAAGTTGTTTTTGGTGGAAGTCGGAATTTTCGTGACGATTCTATTTTTCTCCAGTTCGTTCAATTGCGCGGAGACCGATTTCCCCGGTATCCGGGTTTTTTTTGAAATTTCTTTTACCCCCATGGCATCCCAGTTTAAACCAAGGGTATCTACAATTTCCTGTTTCTGGGGCGGCAGCCCGTCCATGCGATGTTTGTACAAAGGGGTTACTCTATCTAGGATGATTTCGAGGTCATGAAAGGAATCGCCTTTCTCATTGTTCACAAATATCTCAAAAAGCAAAATGATAGTGCGGGGAACACCGCCGGATAATCGCCGCAGTGTCTCCAGCCTCCCCGGATTATGTTCAATAATATCCTTCACAGTATCTATTTTGTATGTTTTGCCCAACTGCAAAAGTAATCTTACTGTGTCTTCCTGGTCCAAGCCTTCCAGGTGAAACACTTTGAAAAACTCGAAAAAAGGTTCGGAATAATCGTAATGAAATTCCAATACCACTGCCGAGGCACCCACAATCCTTATCTCACTGCATTGAATCAATACTTCCCGCAGCCGCTGTCGTTCCTTTTTACTGAATTTGCCCAGCATATCGCCAAAATTATCGATAAATAGAACCAGTTTTTTCCCTTTCTCTATTAGCCGATTCTTAAGAAGTTCGTAACATTTCTCCTCGTAGTCTTCCGCCTCCATGTGCACTTGCATCTCATCAAGAAAACCGTAAAAAAGAGTTTCATGGTTTTCGCCCAGGTAAAGGGCAATCTCTTCCCAGAGTTTGTAAAGGGTGCGGATACCGTATTGCTCCTCATCAAAGATCACAGGTATTAACAATTGATTCAATTCTTGATTATCATTGACCGCATGATATAACCTTAGAAGAAGCGTGGTTTTCCCACTGCCCCGCACTCCCTGGATGATAAAATGCTGGGGTGGTTTTTTCATTTTATCCGCTTTGATCACATCGAAAATCTTCTGAAACTCCTTCAAGCGCACGACAAAATTAGCAATCAACTCTTCCTTTGTCTGGTTAGCAGGATTGTAAATCCCGGGTAACGTTCGTCTAAAAGGCGACATTTTGATACCACCATATTTTTAATAAAGGGGAATTGAACCTGTAAATCTTTGGATCATCATTGTTGTTAATGTAACCATCATATTTCAACGTATTCAAAATATTCCTGAAACCCTCTTCCATACCATATTGAACTGCCAGGTCATTGATTTCATTTGAGGTAATGGTATCGTTCTCTGATACATAATTCAGCAGTGCTTTGGTAAATGTATACTCTTCACCGGTATATGATCTCCGCAGTCGCGTATGCCAGTTGCTGAAATAGTTCCGGTGTTCGATGGCTTTTAAAAAGGCTTTATCTATTTCTTTTTCAGTAATTTTTATTGAACCGTCGGGGAATTCCAATTTGTCTATTTCATCGATAATAAGCTGGATATAGAAAGGGATCAACCACTCTATCTTCTTTAGCATATACTCCATCTGCTCATCTTCAAATATATAGCCTGAACTTTCGATGATCTTTCGGATCAATGTTTTCGCCTCTGGTTTGCTTAAAGGCGGTATGGGAAAATAATACAGGTCATTGATTGTTCCTGAAGCATTGAGACTTTCTACAATATTTTCAAGACCGATGGAGCCAGCCAGGATAAATTGGAGTTTTCCTCTCATTTCCGGCATCATCCGCAACGTGCGATTGTTTTGTAAGAAATGAATCGCCGGATTCGGCCCTTCATCTTTAATTATGTTTTGTACGGTTTCTGCGAACTCATCCAGCATTATCAACAACCGGTCACCCTTCATATCCAGGGGCTTGATAAGTTTTACAAATTCATCATAATAGTTTAAACGACTTCTCCCAATAGAAATCCCATTTGCTCCAATTGACTCAATCCGTGCAGCCAGGTCTCTTGAAAAATTTGTGACGATTCTCGAATACCTGCTTACCTTTGACAAGGTATTCACCACCTGGTGAAAGAGTTTCTTGAAAAATTCGTTCTCATTGTTTACAGATTCGGCATCAATATAAATTAACCTGTAATTTTTCGGGGGATTATCCAGGAAAAAGAACATAATGGATGATTTCCCAACCCTTCTGGGGGCGGCCATTAAAATGCTGCTGCCAGCTTGGACTTTTTCCCAGAGTTTGCCGGTTAATGAAGACCTATCAAAATATTCACATTCCCTGGCGGGATGTCCAATTGTGGTTTTCACAGCCATTACTACCTCCGCTCAAATTTTTTCTTTTTTCATTTATATTATAGTTGACAACAAATTTATTGTCAACTTTTTTGACAACAAATTTATTGTCAAAAACATTTTCCTTGTCCTTCGTTGAAAAAAATGTGCTAGGCAAGAAAATCCCACAGCTCAATTGAGTTCAGGAGATTTTTAGACTTAATTAAAAAAAACATTCCATCCGACCTTGATTTCCATTTGGTACTTGATAATTATTGTACTTATAAAACCGCCATGATACACAATTAGCTCACCAAGCGACCGAGATTTCACTTACATTCTACACCAACCAGTTCCTCTTGGCTTAGTTTGGTGGAACGGATTTTTGCACTAATCACAGAAAAGCAAATCCGACGCGGTTTCTTCACAAGCACTAATCAACTTGAGAAGAGTATCAAAGAGTACTTGGAACTCTACAACAAAGAACCGAAGGCATTTGTTTGGACAAAAACCGTAGATGAAATACTTGATAACTTGAAACGTTACTGCGAACGTATTAATGATTCAGCACACTAGCTAAGTCTTCCCTGTAAGGAACTTTCATCCTCTACCTCATACCGATTTTAATCGACGTTTCCGCCTGCCTCCTCTTCTTTCCTTCCGTATGGAAAAGTTTGAAATTCTTTCATGAGAATGCTAAAATTAATTTCTAAACAAAGGAGGTACCATGGAAGCAAACTTTCCCGCCAGGTTACGGGGCGAAATAAAGCACAGCATCCAAAGACGTCACGAATTTTCAATGCGTAAACTTTCTTTCTGTGCCGCACTTCTGGGTTTTGGCACATTAAAAATTCCCATCGGTTACGGTCAAGTTTTAAACTTAACTTCCCTGTTGTACCTGGTACCACTGGTGGCCATTGCTTTTGATTTTTATATTGTTTCAGATGACTTCCGAGTCAAACGGGTTGGAGCTTTTTTGATAAAAGAAGAATCGGGTTCCTGTGATGAGGAGAAAGAGTGGGAAAAATTTGTAAACGATCATGACAATAAATTCGCACCGTTTGCTTTTTTATCGTCACCTTTATATTGCTGTCCGGTGCAACGATTCTGCTTTTACAAACTTCTCCACAACTCTATTATACAATCCCATGGGTTATGATTTTGTTAACAATAGATGGCTGGCTCTTATACTACAGTCTGCGCATTCGTTCTCAATTAGGGCAAGAAAAGGGTGACAAGGGATTGGGAAAAAATTAGATAATCAAATGAAGATTCTATTTGTCGGAAGTTGCTGAAAATGGCAAAAATGCCATTCCCAGCCTGAAAAACCGGATCGCCGACTCGCCGATATCTCTAGTTTACTTTTCTATGCAAAAATGGGAAAAACGGGACAGTCGAAAAAATATAAAAAATTGAGGAAAAAAACGGGTTAAGAACGAATCCATAGCTGCATACAATTAATTATATATCAAAGGCCACAATTTCACCTAATTGCATTTTGGGCGTTCAGTCAATTGATATTTTTCTCTATTTATGTTAATAAATAGATTTAATTGAAATAAGGAGCATTTTTAATGCCTCTGAAACAGTCTAAGAGCAAAAAAGATATCTTTGTAATTATGCCGTTTACAGGAAGTCCAACACGAAAAAAAGAGCAATTAACTGCCTTTTTCGAATTTTTAAAAAAAGAGATTGAAAATGAAGAACTGCAATTCAAATATAATGTATTCCGTTCAGGTGAGGACTTTAATATAACTGACCAAATAATTAAGGACCTTTATAGTTCTGACATTGTTATAGCAGATTTATCAGGAGAACTACCTAATGCAAACGTTATGTATGAATTGGGTGTTAGGCTAGCAATCTCTGAAAAGCCAGTTATACTAATCCGTGAGAAAAATATAAAGAACCTTCAAGTCTTTGATATTCAAACTTATTACACCTACCCCTATGATCCTTTAAACCTACCAGAACTTTTCAAACACATAATCGAAAAGCTGAAACGATTTGAAACCGGAGAAGAAAAATTCGTATCTCCTGTGTTTAAAATAATACCGAAGGATATGGCAGCTATTCAAGCTCTTCAGACTCAGCTCTCCATTCAACAACAAAAAGAATATGTACTTAAAGGCGCATCAATAATTTGGAATGATGTTTCAGCAGCCTTTGGCCCTCAAGGTGGTGGTTTGTCAATGCAAGAAGAACATGGTTCCGTTTTTTTGGCAAAACAAGGAATAAAAATATCAAGCGCAAAAAGAAATTTAAGTCCTCTTGAAAATCAAGGGGCTATATTAATGAATGAAGTAGCCAATGATATGCACGAAAAATTTGGTGATGGCTCAAAGACAGCAATAATAATAGCTTTTAGCATAATGAACTATATTCAGCAGCACATAAAAAAGGAACATTTAATCACAAAAGTCATTTCAGGTATGAAAAAAGCCATTGAAACTGCTATTAGTAACATCAAAAAAAACACCAATATGGTGGTGGTTGATGATTCCGATATCTTGATAAAGATTGCACGTATAGCAGCAAAAAATGACTTCATCTACGAAGAACTAAATAATGTTATAAACAAAGCAAAAGAAGGTGGCGTTATTACAATCGAAAGTGGAAGTACAGATAAAACCAGTATCGAGACAATTTCAAATTTTCAGTTTGATAGAGGCTATATTTCGCCACAATTCAATATCGAACATTCAGAAGAAATACTACTAGAAGGTTGCTATATTTTACTATACACTGGAAAAATAGGCAGCAAAGAAGATCTTCTAATCTTTCTCGAAAAAGTTGTACAGTTAAAAAAACCTCTATTAATAATTGCTAACGAAATCGAAGACACGATACTCCAAATCCTCATCCATAATAATTCGAAAAAAATAATAAACTGTGTTGCAGTAAAATCACCACTTCATCTATATTCCACCACTTCTTATAATGACTTCTTCAAGGATATTGCGGTATTTACCGGAGCAAAAATTATCGGCTTTGAAAAGAGAATAAGTTTAAATGAAGTTGAAATTTCAGATCTTGGAAAAGCAGAACGGGTAACCGTCAATCATGAACAAACTAGAATATTTTGTGGAAAGGGTGATAATTCAGAAATCATAAAATATACCGAATGGCTCTTGAAGAATTCAGCATCTGTTAATAATCTATACAAAAAAGAGAAAATTATTGAAAGAGTTGGAATGCTAAAAGGAAGACTTTCAATAATTAAAGTGGGCGGAAGAAACAGCCAGGAGATTAACAATAACAAATACTATTTTGAAAGTGCCCTAAAATCCTTTCGCGCTGTAATTGAAGATGGATTTGTACCTGGGGGTGGTATATCTTTTTTAAACGCACGAACTGGAGTAAAAAAACTTGAGACTTCAGATAGTGCGGAATCCTTAGGAATTAACGCAGTATTAAATGCTTTGGAACAACCATTAAATGCTCTTGCCAGGAATTCAAATTTAGATGAATCTGATGTCTTAACAAGAATCGAAAACCTGCCATCCTCAGGCTTTGGATTAAATGCCAAAAGTAATGTAATTGAGAATCTTTACGAATCAGGAATATTAGACCCTACTTCTGTAATATGCGGAACACTCGATATAGCCTTTTCACACGCAAAAAAATTCGTTGAAACTTCTACATGGTTACTAAAAGATTAAGGAATAAGGGGCCGGACCTTTAATTTTTAAACATTCTTGCGACCTTCCTCCCTCATCCGCTTCCTGGTGGTCCGTACCGCAATTAACGCTGCAGAAAATCGGGGAAACCGGGGATAAAAAGGTCCCATACAATCCATAAAAAGATATTATACAAGAAAATACCGCTTCAAATTCTTTTCAAATATGTTATAATTATGATATGAAAAAGGAGCGTAAATATGCAGCAGGTCAATTTAAAAGAAATAAAACTTAAATTACCCAAAAATATCGCCGAATCCCTGACAAAAAACGAAATTATTTCTTTATTGCTTGATAAGGCATTTAATAAAATGGAAGAATCCGGCCTATTTTCCTATATTAATGTTCTAAAGCTCGTAGATAAAGAAAGAGTAAGATTACTATTACTTAAAATAGAAATTAAAAACCGGCAAAAGGATTTATAAAAAAAAATGGCTGTTTTTATATCGTGATGACCTCCGGCAAAATCTCTGAAGCGGCAAAAGAAAGTATCAGGGGCCAGCTTAAAGCTGTGGGGTGCTACAAAACCATTCAATTTTTCGACGGGAATAAGCTGGTGGATACGAGATAATTGAATTTAAAACCAAAAACATGTTGACAAATCACCAGGATTTATCCATAATAGGTTACGGAGTGTCTATGATGATATATAATTATGTTGAGATAAATCCTGGTATCGCCACTGGAAGCCCTGTGCTTTGCCCTTTTGCCGAGTTTTACATCATTAAAGGGAGATAAAATTGAAAAAAGAGACTCTTTACCTTGACACTTCTGTGCCAAGCGCCTATTATGATGAACGGACGAAAGAACGTCAAGAGGCAACCATAAAATTCTGGAAAAATGTATTACCCAATTATCAGGTTTATGTATCAGTGATTACAATAGAAGAATTAGACAATTCCAAGGATGACACTTTAAGAATGAAGTTAAAAAAGCTTGTAAAGGATTTTGAATCACTAAAAATTAATAACACAATTGAGGATTTAGCAAAAGCGTATATAGATAACAATATCTTTTCAGAAAAGTATATTGACGATGCTCGTCATGTAGCTATCGCATCTTTTTATGAAATCAACTATTTAATTTCCTGGAACTTTGAACATCTTGTTAAAGTGAAGACCAGGAGACTGGTAAACTCAGTAAATATTTTAAAAGGATTTGGAGAGATTGAAATTATTTCACCTCAAGAATTATAAGGAGGTATTATGGAGAAAATTGAGTATTTTGATTATGAGAGAACGGCAAAAGAGATGAAAGTGCCCAATACAATTGTAAAAAAAATAGAAAAGGAAGTGAAAAAAGAATTTCCTTTCGATAAAATGCTCTATGAACTTCATGTGCTAAGAGCACTTAAAAGTAAGTATTGGCTCAATGAATCTATAAAGGAAAAATAAAGTAAAGGCATTTGAAGCCTTGAAAAAAATCAGCCGGCGATTGGGAGTGCGATCCCTTAAAGAGCAGGAAAGTCCCTCACAGATGCTGTTTAAATAATCCCTCCTTTTTTACAGACCGTAGGTGAAAAAAATGTGACATGCAAAAAAAAATGTCTGTTTTTATAATAGAGAATTATATTTTCGTGCGCCGTGGAGGACTCTCCGAATTTGGATGGTTTTGCTTTTTACAATATAGAAGACAAGATATTTTTCAACAACCAGTACACGGTATCCCTTGTTTTTTAATCGAATATCTTTGGGCACAACACCCATGTTAGGATTGGATGAAAGGAGAGCTATGGAGCTATCGATTTTTTCCAGCAGGGCAGCCGCAGCCGTTGGATTGTCACGGCTAATATAATCGAAAATCCCATAGAGATCGCATTCAGCCGTTCTTAAATAGCGAATATTATATTTAGAGCTCACGCAATCCTTTCCCTCAAGCGTTTCATCATCTCCTGGTGCGAGATTCCTTTATCGCCCGAGGCATCCAGGACCTCAGCCTCGTCCAGCTTTCGATATAATTCTATTAAATTGCTGAGATTTTCATAGTGTGCATGGCTCATAACCACCATATCCCCCTTTCCCTGCCGTGTGATAAATACCGGTTCATTTCCTGCATGGCAGAGTTCGGAGATTTCATTAAAATTGTTTCTCAAATCGGAAACAGGTCTGATGATGGGCATATTAACCTCCTATCATTGTAACGATACTATTATAGCATAATAATGATATTTTTTCACCATTTTTAATGATTTTTTTTATTTAATCCCTGTAAATCCTGTTCATTCTGACAAAAAAATTATTTCTGGATGGTGCCAGGGCAATTTATCTTTCAAGAGCTATAAACCGGACGGCATCAGTCTAATAGACTTGATGCACTCCGTCCGGATCTTGGATGGGCAATGAGAGAGCTTAAAAATTTAGACCTGCCCATCCCAATTGCTTTCATAACTTTTAGGCTCTATTTCTCTTATAGGATTCCCGTACCACGGCGCCTCCGGCAGCTCGTTAGCCAGGGGGGCTTTTTTGTAAAACCGCCCCCCTGGACCCCCCGAAAAACTTTTCATTATAAAGATCCCACGCCGTGGATTTTCTTTTTTTAAAAAACTTGACATCAATTACTTATCGTAATATTATTAAAATTCAACTTTCCTTAACATAATTTTGTATTTTCCAGATATTCTTGGAAGTATAAACAAAGGAGCTATGAAATGGAAAACAACGGGTTTAATGAACGGCTGAGAGCACAGATTCTGATCGAAAGATTGCTGCTAAAAAGAAACCCTCTCGATTATCAAAGCTATATCGAAACCTTCAGAGAATCTTTGATCGATGCAAACCCCCACCAAATCGAATCCATTATATTCGCACTTGAAAAACTGGAAAACGGCGGATGTATCCTGGCAGACGAAGTAGGCCTTGGAAAAACCATTGAAGCAGGCCTGGTCATAACCCAATACCGGGCCAACCGACGATTTAATATTTTAATTATTGTCCCCACTTCCCTGGCAGGCCAGTGGAACAATGAACTGCGGGAACGGTTCCAGGTTCCCTCCAGGATCATTACCTCTAAAGATAAACGGGGACTTGAAAAAGACCAGATGCCCGGTTTATTCAGTGAAGACGGGGTCTATATCCTGGGCCGGGAATTTGCCAGCCGCATGCAAAGGGAAAGAGTCTTGGGACAAAAACACTGGGATTTGATTGTGGTGGACGAAGCGCACGAAATTTTTGCCAATATCTACCGGCGATTCAATTCCAGGGACGGCCAATACAACGAAAAATCCAAAACAAGCACCACTGCCGCCAACCTTTTCCGGCTATTCAAACGAACACCAGTGCTCCTGCTGACTGCTACACCGCTGCAAAACAACATCCTTGAAATCTGGGGACTCTCCTCTTATATGTTACCCGAAGCCAACAAGAGTTACCTGGGCCAGTACAATCACTTCAGACAACTTTTTATAGAAAACGGCCAATTGATCGATGATAAAATCCCAGAACTAAAAGAACGGCTCAGTAATTTTTTGATCCGGAATTTACGGGTCAATGCCCAGACGTTTATGAAGTATAAGTTTACCCATCGCCACTGCGAAACCGTGAATTTTAACATGGATGAGAAAGAAAAAGCACTCTACGACGCGATTTCCTCCTACCTGGAACGGGACGACATCTACGCCTACAGCCCCAATGGCATGATCGATTTACAAAATGAACATGCTGCTGGTATTCGGAACCTCCTGAAAATGAGTTACAGGCGGGCATTGGGGAGCTCCTTTTCAGCATTAAAAGAGAGCCTTACCGGCATCGTCGACCGCCTGGAAAAAATGAAGGCCGGGGAAACGGTGGATATCCAATCTGCTACTGCCACCGATGATGCGGAAAACGATGAAGAAGACCGCATCATAACCGGGATCGATATAGATGATGATGACAATACGGCGAATCAATCGGCTCAACCAACATTAACATCAACAGCATTAATAGACGACATTATCGAAAATATCAACCAGGAGATCAGGGAAGTGGAGGGATACATCGAACGAGCGAAAAGTATCCAGGAGACGGGTAAAGACGAAGTCTTAATCAACTGGTTAAAAAAAATTTTTTCCGAACCCGATCGCTTCTATCAGAAAGTCGTCATATTCACCACCTATGTGGCAACCCAGAAACATCTTCAAAAAATCCTGGGGGAAAAGGGGTTTGAAGATGACATTGTTCTCTTTTCCGGAGGCAGCAGACGAAGCCCTGAGGAAAGAGAGACGATTAACCAGGCCATTAATATATGGGAGGAGGAAGTGGGGGCTACGGTGTCACCGTTGGAAAAACCCACTGGCAATATCCTGGAACGGACGGCTCTGGTTCATGATTTCAAGACCCGCAAAAAGATTTTTATTTCCACTGAAGCGGGTGCCAAAGGTTTGAACCTGCAATTTTGCAATGCCATCATTAATTATGACCTACCCTGGAACCCCCAGCGAATCGAGCAGCGCATCGGCCGCTGCCACCGCTACGGCCAGGAAAAAGATGTGTGGGTGATCAATTGTATCAATGCCGATAATGAGACGGAAAAACGTATCTATGAACTGCTCTTAAATAAATTCGACCTGTTTAAGAGTGTATTGGGAGCCGGGGATGATGTACTTGGAACCTTAAGCAAAGCCATTCAATTCGAGAAAAAAATCAACGATATGATGAACCAGTTTAAAACCAGGGAAGAACGATTAATATGGCTGGAACGTTTCGAAGAAGAAATCGATGAACAAACACGAAAACTGAGGGATCAAAAATTAACCCGAACCCGGCAATTACTGGATGAATTAGACCCCAATGTCACCATGCGGCTGAAAAATATTGAAAGCAAACTACCAGACTCTTTCAGCCGATACGATAAAGACATGCTGGAGCTCCTGGAAAATTACGCCCATTTAAAAGCCCTTCACTTTGAGAAAGTAAAAGAAGATAATGAACAAATATTCTTCCAATTAGGGGAGAAAAAATATTATATTGGGAAGAGGGATGAGGATAAAATCCGAAATTACCAGCATATCAGTCTAAAACACCCGCTGCTAAAAGAAATCATAGAAGAAACCCAGGCCCCTGAAGATGGCCTTCAGGCGGGTGTTTACCTGGATTACAGCCAATGTACTCATGCCAGTAAAATCCTGGAACCTTATGTGAACCGGTATGGCAGATGGGATTTTTATAATGTCCATTTTTCCGGTATAGAAGAGGAAGAGCATCTCTTTGACGTTGTGTCCATCAGAACCAGCACCAGCGATGGAAATGGCATTAAATTCCTTAATGATGAGGAGATTAAAGCATTAAAACCTCTTCCTATCATCCCTGAGACTGCGGTTAAATCCACTATCGGCAACAACGAGGTGGAGGATTTTTTTAAAGAAAAGGCAGAAGAAAAATCCCTGGTTATACAAAAAAGCCAGCAGCCGCGGCTGGACAAAAAATTGCACAACATGGAAGTGGAATTAAGGGATATGGAGGAATATCTAAAAAATAAGGAAAAAGAAATCAAAGAAAATATGGAAGAGGTTGACCGGAAAATCGTTAATACCTTTGACCGGGAGACTGGACAAAAGCTAATCAAGCAAAAGGAAGGTTTTCAAAAAGAACTGAAACACATCCGCAAAGAGTTGTTGAATTTTCAGACCGATTTCCAGGAGATGTACGATAAAGAGCAGATAAAATTAATTGAAAAACGGTTCATAGATACCTCTCCCCGCCGCGTATTTACCCTGCATTTCCAGGTTAGGTGAATTATTGGCCACGGATAAACGCGGATATATACGGATAAGAAAAAAAAGAGGACAGAGAAAATGATAACGTTTATTCATACCTCTGATTGGCACATTGGCAACAGTTTTGCCCATTTTGACCGGGAAACAGGGAAAAAAATGAACCGGGCACGGTTAATGGCTGTGGAAACCATTTTTATTTATGCTCGTAAAAAGAAAATTCCCTTAATCCTTTGTGCGGGCGACGCCATTGATAATGGCCAACTGGCACCTGAGAAAAATCTACTGGATTTATTGACCATTATAAAAAAGTATCCTGAAATAACTGTCGTGATGATTACCGGTAATCATGACCCGTTAATGGCCAATACCATCTATCAAAGGGTAGCGCAAGAGAATTACCCCCCCAATCTCCACCTGGTAAGGGAGACGAATAAAGTCATATTTTTTGAATCCATGAACCTTAAGATTTTCGCCGCTTCCACCATAGAGAAAAACGGAAGGGATAACCCATTAAACTGGGTAAAAACCGGTGATATCGATGAGAGTAAGATCAATATCGGGCTGGCCCATGGAAGTATAAAAAAGGAGACATTCGCTGTCAATTGCTTTCCCATAGAGCCAGGTTTCGCCCTGGAAAAGAAACTGGATTACCTGGCATTGGGGGATTGGCACTCCTATTCAAAAATCAATGACCGTACCTACTACTGCGGTACACCGGAGCCATTACAATTTGACGATAATGGATTTCCTTTAGAGATAACCATAGAGAAAAGAGGAGCAATCCCAAAGGTTGAAAAAGTGACCGGGGTCCGGCAATACCTATGGGAACAGCAAGAAAAGGAGATATCGGATAACCAATTTGAAGATTTTAGAGAAAAATTGGAATCAGTGGGGGATAAGGAGGTAAAGAAAATAAAAATCAGGGGCTTTCTATCACCGGAAAACTACAAGATCTATAAAGAACTCTTACAGATGAATTTAATCCGCTATTATGAAATTGACGATCAAGTATCCATAACCCCCAATGCCGACGATTTGCTGAGTATCGGCGACGGTTATATAAAAGATGTGGTTAAACAGTTGATGGAGATAAAAAATTCGAAAAAGCCAATTCCAGAAGAAATTCTGAATGGGATAATCCCGGTGGATCAACTGTCAATAGAACAGTCAATTAAAGTAAAAAAAAACGAGATCATTGACAAAGCATTACTAAAGTTGTACAAATATTACAGCCAAGGATGAGTACCAACGATGAAATGTGAAGAAAATAAAAATTACAAATTACAAATCACAAATTACAAACAAATTACAAACTCCAAAATACAAATTACAAAAACAAAAGCATACATATTACACAGATTTACGCAGATTATTTTCTCGCCTTCTTATCTTCTTATTTTATTCACTTCTTTTCTCATGTCTGTGGAACGTCTGTGTAAGTCTGTGGCCAAAAAACCTTTATGTGCCTTCGTGTCTTGGTGGCATTAAATCAAGGTAGCAAAAAATGATTATTACAAAAATGGAATTGGAGAACTGGATGAGAATCCAGAAACTGGTCCTTGAGTTTAGCAAGGGGATCAATTTAATTTACGGAAGGAATGAAATCGGGAAATCTTCTATTATAGAAGCCATCCGAATGGCCATTATTGGGGATTCTACTAGCAGCTCTCGCGAATATAAGCATTTAAAAACCTGGGGGTCGGAGGTGAAAGCAAAGGTGGACCTTTTTTTTACCTCCCGGGATAAAAAATACTATCACATCCGAAAAACCTTTCCAAAGGGCGATTCCAGGTTATATTTAAAAGAGATATTGCTAACCGAAGAGGCCAAAAAAACCCAGAATAAATTGTTTCAAATTCTCGATCTTTCCGAAAAAACAGCAAAACTCTTTGATTTACTCTTTATTAACCAGGGGGAGGCATTAAATGTTTTTAGCAAGCAAAAAAATGAAAATCCCATCAATGAGGACACCAAATCGTATATTAAAGATGTCATCAAAGAGACAGCCTTCAAGCCATTACAGGAGTTTCAAAACCATTTGCTCCAGGATTGGAATACCATTTTCACATCAGGAGGAAAACTGAAAAAGGGTCAGAGTGCCTCTGAATATACTCAATTATTGGAAAAAGAGAGAGAATTAAACAAAAAAAAGTCTGAGTTGGAGGAAAAAGCAGCTGATTTTTCACGCCAATTGGAAGAGATGGAAGGACTAGAAAAAAAAATCAACCGCCTCATCGATGAGAAAAAGAAAAGAGAAAAACGGCTGACACATTTCAAAAGCAAGGAGACAAAACTGGAAGAACTGGAAAAGAAACAACTGGAATTTAAACCCATTGAGCAAGACTACAAGCGTTTCCTGGACATCGAAGATCATCTGGCAGCCATTCACCGGGAATTACCTGGTTTCTATGCCCTGGGAAAACAGATAATAACCGAACTGGAAACAGAAATTAACGATCTAAAGGCAAAAGAAAAAGAAACGCAGCAGTATCAAACAGCCCTTAAACAAAAAAAGAAGAAATGCGAACAGGTGGAGACGTTCAAAGGAATGTTTGAAAATCTCAGCCATTTGTACCAGGAGCTCCGGGAAATCAATAAGCGCATCCGGGAAAACGATCAACGGATGCCCATACTATTTGTTTTGAACAAAGAGAAATTGGAAGAAAAACGCGGAGAAATCCAGTCTAAAATCGATAACGACTTAAAGAAGCAAGGGGAATTAAAGGCAGTTGATGAACAATTGAAAGATTATCCCAAAATGACAAAAAAAGATATCAGCCATATAAAAAAAATATCCACGGAAATGAATAGTATGGAAGCCAAACTGGAAGCTGCCCGGTCCGCGTTAAAAATGACGTTTAACATGACTCCTCATTCTTCAAAAGAAATCCGTTTTAATTTAAGAATAGACAGCGGTGACTTTGTCCCCCAAACTTCTGCTGCACCCATGACAGTGGAAAATTTCCAGCGGTTATCGTTTCAATATCCTGACCATTTTGATATTGATATCACTGGAAGACCGGCAAAAGTGGATATCGAGGCCCTCCAGGACGAATTCGACAGGAAAGAGGTTGAATTAGCGGATCAGTTGACCCGCTTGAAGGTAAAGAGTATCGAGGAGTTAGACAATACATTCCAGGAGTATACCGATTTAAAAAATCGTGAAAAAGAGCTGCAAGACCAACTGGCCCAGGGCCCCACACTTAAGGATCTCAACCGTCAAAAATCGGAAACCGAGGCTGACCAGGAGTCGCTGCACCAGGATATCGCAAAATACCTGGGAAAAGAGACGGCCGTCGAAAACGCCCGTCCGGATGAAACCATGCGCAATCGTTCTTCCCAGGTAATCAGGGATGAATTGACAAAAGCCAAAACCATTAAAGACAATTTAACTGATCAATCGACTGCCATTTTAAACAATCGCACCGTTGAGGAGTTTGAAAAAGACTATTTTGCAAAGGAGAAAGAGTATCAACGGCTCCAGGAAAATCTGAAAAATATGGAACCCAAAGAGATAAAAGAGGTTACACAGAACCACCTGGATGAAGCGGCTGAAAAATTGAAAGGGCTTGAGAAAAAAATTACCGATAATTTGAACCATAAAAATCTGCTGGTAAGCATGGACGGATGGGAGGAATTTCTCAAATCCGGGATCAAAGCTTCACCCGGACCTACTCAACCCCCGCAGCAAATCAGAGATGCCATTCATAACGGTAGAACACGTCTGAACGAACTCAAGAAGCAGAGAGAAAATATCCTTGATGGGAAAAAACAAAATGATTTTAAAACGGAATACCTGTTAAGAAAGGATGCCATTGCCACCTTGACAAAATATATTTCGGGGATGGCCCCATTGGAGGTCAATACACTCACCGATATTAAAAAGGGGATCAATACCATCGAAGGAGAGCTCAATAAAATCACCAATGAAATCGATAGAGCCAGTTCCAGGAGAGCGGAATTAAGTGGTGAGATCAAAGGTTTCGATGGAGTCATCGAAGAGAAGAACCAGGTGGATTATACCTATGGCAAAACCCTGGAAGATATCAAAATTCAATTAACCGATATCTATGCCTTGAAACTGCTGTTAAAATTAATAAAAGAGGAAAAAGAGAAAGCCCATCAAGAGATTTTTAAACCCTTGCAGGAGCGAGTCATATTGAGTTTAAACCGATTAATCCCGGACAGATACCGGTTGGATTTGGACAATAACCTGGAATTCGGCATTTCAGCCCGGACCCAAACCGGTGATTTCCAGGAACACATCAATGATTTTCTATCCTATGGTACCCGGGAACAGTTGTCCTTCTTATTACGACTGGCGATTGCAGAACAATTATCCCAAAAAGAGCCTCAACTGATGATTCTTGATGACTCCTTTGTCAACACCGACACCACCCGTCTTCCCCACTTATTGGAGATGATTGATGAAAGTTCAAAGGAAATCCAGTTTTTAATATTCACCTGTAAAGAAAGAGACTATCTTCAATACAAAGAAAAACTTCAAACCATCAACCTGGAAGTGTTGATTTAACTGTTATTTCTTAGAACTTAGCCCGCTGCGTTCACAACTGGAATAATGGAATATTGACGTATCGCTTGCTATTAATCTCTTGACAATTCTTTTCTTTTTTGATATAAATTAGGCAGGAGGAAGGAAATGGGAAAGTGAGACGTTTAAAATTTAAAGGGAATATTCTCTATTGGTTGGTAAGTATAATGGTTCTTACGACCATTTTTGGGATATATTCCATATTTATGCAAAGATATGTGGGAGCATGTGACTTTTATGGATATTATAACGAAGCACTTCTGCTGAAATCCGGCAAGGTGCATATGGAAACTGGTCTGAATCCCAGTAAATATCCATGCACAGCTCCCTTAGGCTATCATGTCCGAGATGGTAAGGTGGTTCCCCAGTATCCGCCTGGATATCCCTTATTACTTGCAGTGGGAAGTTTTTTGGGAGCTGAATTTTATGTTAACCCTTTGATAGGGGTGTTATCGGTGGTAGTGATGTTTTTATTGTTGTTGAAATTAACGGATAAACGAACCGCCGTTCTTTTTTCATTGCTGTGGGCCTTTTCACCTATCGTTGTCTGGGGGAGCACTTATGTGATGAGTGACCTGGTGGCAACCTTTTTTATTATGTTGGGATTTTATCTTTTTATTCAGGAAAAACCCGGTGCTTCTGCGATATGTTTGGCGTTCTCCCTGGCAGTACGACCTACGAATCTTCTGTTTCTTATTGTGTTGGTCCCTTTGTTGATTAAAAAACAGCAGTGGCTAAGGTTTGGTTTACATTTTTTTATACCGACTTTGATTTACTGTATCTTCAATTGGATAATTTATGGAGCCCCCTATTGCTGTGGGTATGGAAAGATTTCTAATAAATTCTTACTTTCAGTTTTTTTTCCACATCTTGTGTTTTATCTCAAAGAAATTATGGTCCAGTTGACACCTTTTTTGGTTATCCTGGCTTTTGTGGCTTTAGGGAAGAGAGCGAAGGCGTCATGGTTTTACGTAAAGTGGTTCTTGATCTTCCTGATTTTTTATTGTTTTTGGGCAGCCGGTGGGGATGCCTGGTGGTGGACAAGATTTCTCTTGCCGTCATTTCCAGCACTGTTTATCCTGGCCGCTTTGGGATTAAAAATAATATTAGATAAGGTCGATCAAAAATGGAAAAGAATCCATCATAAATACAGCACTCCCCTGTTAAGCCTGATAACGATTATTATGGTGATTTACTTTGTCCATTATGGAAAGAATCATGATGTTTATAGAATTGATAAAGGCTATGCTTATTATTATATTAGTGAAGCTGTTGGTAAAGTGGTACCTCCGAATAGTATAGTTGGCTCATTTGAACTGAGTGGAGCTGTGAGGCTGTACACAGGGCTTGAAACTTTTAATTGGTACAATTGGGATGCCGTTCCTCTGATCAGGCGTATGCTAAAGAAAAACATCCCTGTATACGTAGTGGTGGAAAGATGTAATCTAGAACATTTTTTTGTCAAAAGGATTTTAAAAAAATTCCATTACGATATCATAAAAAATATCAATATCAGGGAAAACTGGTTTGTCCGGAAAGATAATTGGCTTTTCAAAATCACAAAAACCAAAAAGCGAATAAAGAGAGGGATTAAAAAGGTGCCAGGCAAATAGGGTGCTTTAATATTTTTAATATATTTAGCATAAAATATTGATTTTCTCAATTCTTAACTTAAACAAATTAATATTTTGGGGCAATATTTTTAATATATTCAATTTCATCTCCACGAATATGCTTAAAGAGAAAAAAGATAACATTCAAATAAAAGAATAAAATATTTACGCTGTATGATGTTCAGTTTGACACCTTTGCAATTATTTTTCCCAAACACTTGAAAAAAAAATCAAAATAAGATAAAATTAAGGTGTGAATGAGGGAAGGTGATAATTGAAAACTGACAATGTGTTAAAAGCAGTTATGAAAAAATTGGACAAGACGTATGAATACCTAAAACGTCTGGGTGGGGGTGAGTATTCAAATATATACCTGGTAAAGCATAAGACCTCTGGGCAGGAACATGCTTTAAAAATACTGGACTATCATTTTTTACTGCAAAAACTTGAAAAAGCAAATCCTGCAGAAAGCAGACGCAAATTTAAGGAAATTAAAGAAAGATTTGTCTTTGAAGCAAAGTTATATGAAAAAATCGATCACCCCAACATTGTTAAGATACATGATACCGGCGTTGCCTCAGCCGAAGAAGAGGATATAGAGATTCCTTATTTTATAATGAGTTATGTAAGAGGTTCGAGTCTGGATAAGGTAATAAAAAATGAAGCGCCTTTTGATATGGACAGAATTCTAAGCATATCCAGGGATGTGCTTAGTGCCATTGAAATTATCCACCAAAATCATATTATTCACCGTGACTTAAAACCAGCCAATATAATGATTGAAGAAGAGACGGGTAAAGCAGTATTAATCGATTTCGGAATTGCGAAAGATGTTTTAAGTGGACCGAAAATTACTACCACCGGTGCGCTCCTGGGCACTCCGGATTATATGGCGCCGGAACAATTTAAAGACAGCAGCAAAGTGGGGGTAAAAATCGATATCTATTCCTTTGGGGTTGTACTGTTCGAAATGCTGATGGGAGAACCTCCATTTATAGGTAATTTTGTAGAATTAATGAATGCACATTGTAAACAGCCGATACCGAATGTAATTAAAAAGAATTCCGACGATCCCATCGGGATACAGAAAGTAGTAGAAAAAGCAATGGCAAAAAAGTCGAACGAAAGGTACAGCAGTGCCAGGGAATTTCTGGACGCTTTGACGCAGATTAAATATGGGGACAGGGCAAAGGCCATTAGAAAATCGAAAGCCAAAAACAAAAGACGACTGGTGGCTGCCATGGCTGTACTCATTGTTTTATTAGTGGTTGTTTCAGCCCTTTTCCTGCATCAACAACAGATTAAAAGCGAAAAAATAAATGGAACAAAAAATATTGATCGGTTACTTCTGAAATTGGACTTAAACGGTTATTTAGGATTTATAAAAAAATATCCCCAATCCATTCATATCCCGGATTTAAAAAATAAATTAAGGGAAAAAGATAAAAATTTACCGCCTGAAAAGTACTGGACACACTCAATTAAAAGGAATGAGAAATCCTATTATGAGCTAACGTTTGGGAATGAACATAATGGGCATCTGATGATATATATACCAGGAAAAAATTTTTGGATTGATAAGTACGAAGTCTCATATCGCCATTTCAGGAAATTTTTAGAAGAGAAAAAAAATACCAATTTACCCATAAAAGGGAACACAATTATAAAAGAAGGAGATGAATATCCATTTGTGGCTGCGCCTGAACTGGCAAGGGAATATTGCGAATCCTATGGTTTTAGACTGCCCCTGGAGACAGAATGGGAATATGCAGCAAATGGAGGACAAAACATTGATTATCCATGGGGAAACCAATTACCGGATGAAGAGAGTGTGTATCGAGCAAATTTCTATAGTAAAATAGAGGGAGAGGAAAAAGATGGATTTGAAGGCACTGCGCCGGTAAAGAGTTTTGAAAAATTCTCCTCACCTTTTGGTGTTGTTAATATGGCAGGCAATGTATACGAATGGGTCCAGGAAAAGAACATAATTAAAGGAGGATGCTTTCTCTCTAAAGGAACAGATTTAAAAATAACGGCTAAAACAGATGGAGCCGGAACGAAACGGGGATTCAGATGTATTAAAACCGAAGCCCCGGGGAAAAACTTAAGACAATGATACGAAATTTTAAAGAGGCGAGAAAAATAATTTCTATAATAGTCATTATTACCTTTATTCTCCAGGGTATTCCATATTTATATTCACAGAGTGATTTTCTGAAGGAAGAATTTAATAGCGCAAAAAATGATTATAATGAAAAGAAATATGCCCAGGCCAAAGAAACTCTCGAAAAAATAATCGAAATCATCATTGAGCAAAATCTTCCTCAAAAAGGTATTTTAGGGATGTCTTATCTTTTACTGGGTGCTGCCTATGAAAAGCAAGGAGATAAAACCAATGCAAGAGAAAACTATCTAAAGGCTGTGATTGATTTTCGAATTAGAGAAATCCACGGTGTTGATTTGAACCAATTACCTATTTATAGAGAAGTTTTAAAAGAAATAAAACAAAAAAGAATAAAAGAAGTTATCGAAATAGCAAAAGAGGAATATAGAAAAAAATCTTATAGAAGGGCTCAAAATCGTCTCATTGGGATGATCGGTTCCTTAAGCGATACCGATTCGTATGAACGAAATCTATTGGGCCAGGCTTACCTTTTACTTGGAGCGATTTGTGAAAAAGAAGGAGAAATTGAGATTGCAAGAGGATATTATCGAAGAGCGATATATACATACCAGGTTAAAAGGGTAAAGGATATCGAGTTAAAGGGTCTCAAAATATATCAAAGAACGCAAAAGGAATTTGATATTGAGGAAAATTTTGAAAAAGCAAAAAATGAATTCATTTCCGGGACTTATAAAACTTCCATAGAAAAACTAAAAAAAACAATCCATGACCTATATTCCAATAATATTGATAGAAGAGACCTGGTTGGCCAGTGTTATCTCCTACTGGGAGCGATTTATGAAAAGGGGGGAGAAGTTGAAAATGCAAAGAAGCATTATCGAAAAGCCATATACGAGTACCGGGCGAAACGGATCGGAAGTGTTGAATTAATAGGACTCCAAATATATGAACGAACACTAAAAGAGCTGGAGATTGAGAATAATTTTGAAAAAGCAAAAAATGAATTTATTTCCGGGGCTTATGAAACATCAAAAGAAAAAGTTGAAAAAATAATCGATGACTTAACGTCCAATAATATTGATAGAAGAGACCTTTTCGGTCGATGTTACCTTTTACTTGGGGCTAATTATGATCAGGCAGGGGAAATAAATCTTGCGAAAAAAAATTATCTTCAAGCCATTGATCAATATGGAATTGTTTCAATCGAAGGTGTTGACCTGCTAAAGTTTACCACTTATAAAAAACTAACAAAAAAAATAAGTCATGTGGAAGCATTTGAAAAAGCAGCGAACGAATACCGGGCAGGAAAAGAGGATAGAGAACGATACAAAATGGTTGAAACACGGCTTAAAGCGTTAGAGAAGAAATTGAATGTTAATGTGGAGGAGGAAAAAATACTTCTGGGGAAAGTATACCTGATGCTGGGAGCAACGTATGAACAATCATTTGAAAAAAAAATATCCAAAGAACAAAAAAAATTGTTGAAAGATTATTATCAAAAAGCAAGGGAAATACTGCCTTTAAAGTCCAGGGAAGCGCCGAATAAAGATAAGAGAGTAATAGAGAAAGTAAAAAAATGGTTTCCGATAAAGGGGATTGATTTAAGCGATCTTAAATATTATCGGAAATATTTTTGCGGCGAGAAAAAATTCCCATGGCTGTGGGTAGCAGGGGGCATTGTCGTGGTCAGTGTCATCGCAATCCTTCTTTTAAAGAAAAAAAAGAAAAAAGAATACACCTTAACGGTCGAAAAAGGTGAAGGGGTTCACGGAAATCCGGATAGTGGAACTTATATATATAATGAAAATGAAGAAAGGTCTTACAACTACAGTTTGCTGCCGGGATATTCCACCCTGAAGGTATCGCTTGATGGAGGCGAAGCACCAGATTACGGTACTATAAAAATGGATAGGAACCACACTTTAAAAGCATCTGCCAGTGCCAACGAGGTGAAATTTGAAACTGATAAAAAAGAGGTGGAAATCGTAGAAAAGGAGAAAAATTCTTTTGAAGTTTGGCTTTCGGCGGAGCCAAGAAATGATGTGAATGTGACGGTTAAGTTGTATAAAGGCGATAGTGATTTTAAGGTGGTGGAAGGAGAAAGTTTTACCATTACCACAGCCGGCTGGAATCAACCTCATAGAGTTACAATAGAGGCTCAAGAAGATGCAAATTCCACAAATGATGAAGCAGAGTTTATCATCAGTGCACCTGGAATGACGGAGATACCACAAACGATTATTAAGGTTATTGAGCAGGATATATATAGCAAAGTTGAAGATACTCCACCGGATGTTGATATCATAAATCCAAAAAAGGGCGACATGGTGAGTGGAAATGTTACTATTCAGGCAAAAGCCACGGATGATAAAGGCGTTACCTTGGTTGAATTTTATATAGATAAAGATTTAGTAAAGATATTCACATCACCCCTACCTCATTACAGTTATGATTGGAGTACGAGAGGCTATATAAATGGGAGTCATACAATAAAAGTTGTTGCCTATGATTCTGCGGATCAAAAGGGAACAGCTAGGATAGAAGTATATGTGCAAAACTGAAGTATCATTTGTGATTTGCACAATGGTTTAGGATGATGTTTTATGAATGATTGAAAAATATGATAAAAATAGGAGATAGAAGATGAAAAAAACAATAATGATGGTTTTGTTTTTTATTGTCTTATTTAAGATACCCATTCTTATTTTTGGGGCAATCCCGGTAAAGGAACGGGCAGCATTGATGGCACTGTACAATAATACGAAGGGAGATAACTGGATCAACAATGACGGATGGAAAACACCTCCTTTGCATACGGATGGGTTTGCTCTGCCGGGTACCGAAGACGATTGGAACGGCATTACCGTAAAGAATGATCAGGTTGAAAAAATTTACCTGGCTTCCAATAATCTTGCAGGCACGATCCCGGCAGAATTGGGAAATCTCAGCAGCCTGAACGAACTGGGGTTGAACGACAACCAACTGGAGGGGAATATTCCTGCAGTGCTCGGTAATCTCAGCTATTTAACATACCTTGCCTTACATTCCAATAAATTATCTGGTACGATTCCGACAAATTTAATTTATCTATCGCTCTTAAGTGATTTAAACATCGGGTACAATGCACTCTATACCAATGATGACACGCTGCGAAATTTCTTAATCAGCTATGACCCTGACTGGGAAGCCACTCAGACCATTGCACCATCCGATCTTTCTGCTGCCGCTGTATCTAGTTCATCCATAGAAGTAAGCTGGACACCTATTTTCTACACTGCAGACCCAGGTGGTTACCAGGTCTATTACTCCACTGCATCGGGGCAAAATTACACAGAATTTGGCATCACAACAAATAAATCCGCTTCAAAAATGGACGTTACAGGACTCAACCCGGGTACGACCTACTATTTTGTTGTTCAAACCAGGACAGACCCCCATGCCAATAACCAGAATACGGTTATCAGCAACTACAGCCGGGAAGTAACAATCACTGGGCCCAGCACTCCACCGGAGATTATATTGAATCGAACGCAACTGAACTTTGGATATGTTATTGGTGGTACCACTCCTTCAGCACAAACATTTCGCATATCAAACAGCGGCGGAGGACTGTTGAATTGGACAGTGATCAGTTGGATTAATAGAATAAGTGTAAGTCCAGTTTCCGGGCTCGGCAGCGGTATTGTTAACGTATTAATGGACCCTGTTGGGCTTAACGCAGGGGATTTTACAGGGGAAGTGGAAGTCATCGGCGATTATGCAAGCAATTCCCCACAGGTGGTTAATATCCATTTGACAGTAAAAAAATCCGCTGATAACCTACCCCCTTTCGGAGAGTTAAGTACACCTCAGAACAATTCAACCGTAAGCAGCAGTGTACCTGTTACCGGTTGGGCACTGGATGATGTTGGAGTAAAAAGTGTAAAAATCTATCGAGAAGATGGCAATAATCTTGTTTATATAGGAGATGCCTCATTTATAGAAGGCGCGCGTCCTGATGTAGTGACGACTCATCCTGGTTATCCCAATAACTATAAGGCTGGCTGGGGTTATATGGTGTTAACCTATTTTTTACCCAATGGAGGAAACGGCACATATACGCTTCATGCAAAAGCCAGGGATTTGGGAGGTAAAGAAACGACTTTAGGTACTGCCACCATCATCTGCGACAATGCCAATGCAAAAAAGCCTTTTGGGGCTATCGATACCCCAACTCAAGGAGACACTGCTTCCGGCAGTAGTTACAGGAACCAGGGCTGGGTGCTCACTCCGCAGCCCAACAAGATACCCGAAGATGGCTCAACCATAGATGTTTATATCGATGGCCTATATGTGGGAAACCCAGTATACAATATATACAGGGCTGATATTGCAGAATTATTTCCCGGTTATGCCAATAGTAACGGCGCTCTTGGGTATTTTGATTTTGATACCACCATATATGAGAACGGTGTGCATACTATCTTCTGGATAGTAGAAGATGATGCAGGAAATTCGGAAGGTATTGGCAGCCGATATTTCTCTATTCTGAACTCAGAAACCACAGCCGCCAGTAAAAAGGCTGCGGTGTTCAACGTTCAACGTTCAATGTTCAATATTAATCCAGGTCGAATTCCTATTAATGACTCTCTCCCTGTCTGGGTTAAAAAAGGCTATAATCCAAATGCCGATCCTGTGGTTGTTTACCCAAATGAAGAGGGTATCATAACGATTGAAATCAAAGAATTGGAGCGGTTGGAAATTCGTTTTAACCATGATTACACCACGGCTGAATCGAGCACCGGGAGCTCAACGTTGACCATTGAACCTCGGACGTTGAACATCTCTCCTCTTCCTATCGGTTCAACGTTGGATCCTGTAAAAGGCATTTTTTATTGGCAGCCAGGAGTCGGATTTGTTGGGGACTATGAGTTTGTATTTATAAAAGCATTAGGAAATGATAAAGAACAAGTAAGGATAAGGATTAAGATTTTACCAGTAAATGGCAGAAAATAAAATTACAAACCACAAAATACAAATTACATGCTACTCTGCGAAGTAGCCTCGCTACGTAGCACGAGAACAAATCCCAAACCACAAATTACAAATCACAAACCTGAACT
>Ga0180438_10000165_pt1 | contig 141729 bp, 111 predicted proteins | sample SS_ome_12_FD_132455 | JGI IMG/M metagenome (GOLD analysis project Ga0180438, IMG submission 132455) | Hypersaline lake sediment archaeal communities from the Salton Sea, California, USA - SS_3_D_2 metaG | ecosystem: Environmental > Aquatic > Non-marine Saline and Alkaline > Hypersaline >... | reverse complement strand
GGTTTTACGCCCACCGCGCCATTGGCGGGATTCGGGCCGCTGACGGCGCCTTCGGTTGTGAAGCTCCAGATTTCGCCTTTATACGTTTCTGCGCCATCGTACTCATCGACACGCCAGTAGTAAATCTTGGCTGATTTTAATGAACCAGGAGTATAGCTCGTTATTCCCTGTTGTACACCCTCTGCAGCATTATTGACCTCGTCGAAGTCTTCACCGATGTATATGGTGTGTAATTTTGCGCCGTAACCGGCCGTCCAGCTAAGCGTTACGTTACGATCTACGAGCTCGGCTCCGTCAGCCGGCACAGGTATGTAGGCGGTCATGGGTGTAATAGTAAAGCTCCAAACGTCACCCTTCCAGGGACTATTCGGATCCGCATCGTTAACTTCATCGATTCGCCAATAGTATGTCGTGCCGTTGATAAGACCATCCTGATAAGCATAACCGGGAAAACCGGCGACGTAAAAATCTTCAGTCTGGTTACCTCGGAAGGTATCGCCGGTGCCGTCGTTCACATCATCGAAATTATCGCCAATGTAAACATCATGTGAGACGGCAAGCTCGCCCGGTATCCAGGAAAGGGTCGCCCATGTTTGTTCGAGGTATGAGCCATCGGTAGGATCCGGTTCAGAAGCCTTCAATGGCGGCGTGGGACTCATTCCGGGAACATAGTCTCCCTCATACATCAATATATAATCCAACCAGAAGGGAACTTCAGAGCTGGCACACAATATCTCAAGTTTTACGTTATCGATCAAGACTTCTGAGGCATAGTGATACTCGGCCCATTCGGTTGTTAGATCAAAGGTTGTTGCTCCCCAGGCATTAATGGAATTGTCCGTTGCTTTCAACTGTACGGTCAGGGGACGTGGTTCATCCGCTTTGGCCCAGAAGCTGACAGTGTAGTCTTTGTCGACATCAACCATAATGGGACTATTCGCCACAATGAAATACCAGTTGGTAGCACCTATTGGGAAAACCCGAAGGCTTCTTTTGCCGTCAATGGCCTCGGTTTCATCGATTTCGACGGTGCTGTTTAGACCATCTTCATAACCCCAGGTCCACCAATCTTCATAAGCCTGGTCGTTCAGGATAACCTCATCCTCCTCAAAACTTGAATTAATTGTCAAGATTTCTACTTGTGCATGAGTTACGAGTGGGACAGTAAGCAGAATTAAGACAACGGAAGTCAAATAGAATCGTCTTTTACACATAATAGTCCTCCTTATTAAAATTATATATATCTTGGCAACGTACCAAAGTGATAAACAGTTGTTGTCACTTTGAAAATATTATTAAAATTCATCTTGAAGTTTGTGAGACTTGAGCCACCTCCTTTCATCTAACGCATAGTACGGATCGCTGATTAGGAATCTATATACTATTCTAATTTCGTCTGCAAAGATGAAAAACCACAGATGCTGATAAGTTTATATATACCAGATTTGCTGCCTTGCTGTCAAGTGAAATAGCTGAATTTATGTATTTATTGTTTTCATGATTCGCTTCTGTGAAGTACAATATGTTCCTGATAAAATATCAATCTGCGCAGGTGACCAGAAATTTTTGGAGACTTTCAAATGTTGCCCAAAACCTCAAAACAAACTGTAAAAAGCCGCCAATCAGCAGAAAATCACATTATTTCACATAGCGATTCCGGCAACTGTCATCAAACGGACAGACCTAACTCACTAATCAAAAAGCGTCGCTGGCTGGTGTTGCTGCTACCGGTTGTAGGACTGGTCTCACTGATCTGGTTTCTGGTTCGTGTAATACCAAAACCTTCACGTGCGACGTATCCTTGCCAAAGGTTGGCCGGGCCACTGGCGGGCAGCTTTGTGGTCTGGATTGTTGGACTGATTAGCTCGACTTTAGTATATCGCAGGGCAAGGCTGCTGCTGGAGAGGTCACGATACGTGCTGGGCATAATTTGTGCCGGGACGGCTGTCGCTATCGTTTGGTGTGCAGTTTCCGTCACTGAGAACAATCCGGCGAATGCTGCTGCATTTGAGCCTTCGGAGCCGGTGAACAGCCCGATAGGCACAGCGAAAGGAATTTATCCTGGGCGCGTCGTATGGATTCATGATCCCGATGCAACTGGTTGGGACGGCTCGACGGGTAGCTGGTGGGATGATAATAACACCGATCAGAAAACGGTTGATGCTATGCTTTCCAAAGCTATTCAGGGACTGACCGGCCGGTCAAGCAACTCTCAGGCATGGGATGTGCTTTTTAAGGATTTCAACAAGAGCAAGGGCTTAGGCGAGGTGGGCTACCGCGAGCCGGAGAAGATCGCTATCAAGCTCAATATGAATCAGGACCGCCGGGCCGAGTGGACGCCGGACATCGGCAATCCCAGCCCTCATGTTGTTTATTCGCTTGTAGAGCAGCTTATTGACAGTGCGGGCGTACCCGGTTCGGCCATTACTTTGTTTGATGCCACACGATCTATCGGCGATCCGATTTACAACAAGATAAGGAGCAATCCTTCCCCTGACTTCCAGAGCGTCAGTTTCGTGGTTTCTCCTAACAGAGCGGGTAGTGGGCGAATCTCTGCGATTGCCGATATGAAAAATCCGCTTCATACTAAAGCCGGCACCGCGTACCTGCCGACGTGCGTAACCGAGGCGAAGTACCTGATAAACCTGGCGCTGATGAGAGCACATACATTGTTCGGCGTGACGTTATGCGCAAAGAACCACTTCGGTACGACTTATTTTCCCAACGATCGCGGCTGGACACCCAGCCCGCTGCATAGATATGGCAATCGAAAGGATCCGATGGGCTCATATAACTGCCTGGTGAATCTAAACGGGCACGAACATTTAGACGGTAAAACGCTGCTGTACATGATTGATGCATTGTATCCGGCACGAAATCAGACGAGCAGCGTGATACGCTTTGTGAGTTTTGATAATGACTGGTTCTCCAGCATTTTCGTCTCGCAGGACATGGTGGCCATTGATTCGGTTGGCTTGGATTTTTTGCGAAATGAACAGGCCCTTAATCCGAAGGTTGTGGATGTGACCGGCAATCCGGACAATTATCTACATGAGGCGGCGCTGGCCGATAAGCCGCTGTCAGGAACAAAGTACGATCCGGAAGGTGACGGCAAGGTTCTAAAAGGCCTCGGTGTCCACGAGCACTGGAACAATCCAAAAGACAAAAAATATTCACGGAATCTAAAATCCGGCGCCGGTATAGAATTGGTGACAGAGAGCGATTTACTATTTTTTTCACAGCGTTAATTCCTATATGTTTGATCTGGAATTCATTGCAGGATTTAATATCAACAGGAGCAAGTTATGCAAAGCGAAGAAATTACCGAGAAAGACCTTGCCAGAGCCAAACAATGCCTCGAATGTCCAGTTTGTAAGCGCGCACGCGAGAAACAGAAAGGGCTGATTTTTTGGTTCGTCAAGAAACTCGAATCGGGTATCTGCCCTGCCTGTAAGGCCTATGAGAAGGTTTATCACCGAAAAGCGCACGAACCAATACCAAAGTCAAGCGACGCTGATAACGACTTATAATAACTGTTAGCTCACCATCAATAATTATGTGCAATTGATACAGAGAGGAGTAAACTTCAAGCACAGTTTTGGAACCGAAATGCCCTTCTAAGCTTCTACTTTTTTATTTTTGCTTTTTCCAGCGCTTCTTCGGCCTCTTTGCGGGCCGTGATGTCACGGATGCTCTCGCGATGGCCCAAAGAACTGCCACTGTCGTCATAGATCGGCTGCCAGGACATTGCCACCCAGATTACCTTCCCGTCTTTCCGCACGATCCTGAACTGAACATCGTTGCCGGTACTGCCTTTCAATGCCGAGCGAAAGGCTCTTTCTATCCTTTTGCGATCTTGCTCGTAAACCACTGAACCCGGATAATCCGACATGGCCATAATCTCTTTAATGCTGTATCCTGTGACACGCTGCGCCGCGGGATTTGTCCATAACACACGGCCGGGTGGGCCAATCCATACTTCCCAGTCGTACGTATAGTCTGCGATTGCACGGAAGCACTGGTCGGTCATGCGAGCGACTAATTCCGTGCGCTTTCGCGAGCTGACATCGTCGTAGACGGCGACAATCTGTCCGGACGGCAAACGATATACATAATTTTCCCGCCAGCCTGCAATCCTTTCGTCTTTGTAAACTGAAACCGGGTGGTGTTCGGGTACGCCGGTTTTAAATACGCGCTGGAATACCTCGAACAGGCCAAACTCTTTGACACCGGGAAAGACTTCCGCGACGCTCTTGCCGACAAGCTCTTCTTTCTTGATATGCTCGATCTGTTCGGCGGCGGGATTGAAATCCACGAACACGAAATCCTCGCCGTCATTACGGGCTTCGTAGATTGCTACGCCGCTGCAGACGTTTTCGAAAAGAACCTTGAATTTCGCCTGATATTCTTTTAACTCTTCCTCTGGATGTAGTTCATCGGTTGTAGGCGACACCTTCTTATTAGGTTTGTTAGCCATTATTAGTTCCGCTAAGAATCTCCATATTTACGCATACATGACAATATATACTACAGTTTCATGTTGCTTGTTCGACACTCTGATTTCCGTTGAGACATATTTTACAATCGTCCGGTTCGAATTGGCAAGCTGGAAATCTCTATACCGGATTTACCCGCCTTATTAACCGGCTATCCGGCTGCCGATTTGATAAACGGCAAGGGTTATGATGTAAGCCAGCACAGTAAGGCTGAAGAACTGGAACATCGCCCATCCCCAGGAATTAGTCTCCTGCTTTGTCATAGCGATGGTTGCCACACATGGGGCGTAAATTAGGCAAAATAGCATGATGCAAAAGCCGGTTAACGGCGTATAGTTGGCTTTCAATCGCTGCCGGAGAGTAGCGATTCCTTCATCTTCACTACCGACTGCGTATACTATTGCCAATTGTGAGACGAAGACTTCCTTGGCTGCGGTTGCGCCGATCAGGGCGGTTCCAATCTTCCAGTCGAAACCGAGTGGCTTGATGACTGGTTCTATTGTTTGCCCCAACGTTCCGATGACTGAATGTTCAAGCTTGGCTTGTTGGGCCTGCTCGGCTGACAGTCCCGCCAGAGATTCCGGGTGGGGTTTCGGGTAGCTGCTCGCAAGCCAGAGCAAAATCGATATGGCGAGAATAATCGTACCGGCCTTTTTCAAGTACATCCAGCCTCTGTGCCACATATGAAGGCAGATCGATTTGAGTGTCGGCATACGATAAGGCGGAAGCTCCATAACGAATGGGACCGTTTCGCCCTTAAAGAAGGTTAATCGCAGGGCCTTAATCAGGATAATCGCCAGAACGATGCCGATAAAATAGATAAGCCACATCATCGGCCCATGCCAGTTCTCCGGGAAAAAAGCCGGGATGACCAGAGCGTAAATCGTCAACCTGGCGCCACAGCTCATTAGCGGAATGACCATAATTGTCGTCAGCCTGCTGCGGCGGTTTTCGAGGATTCGTGTAGCCATGATTGCCGGCACAGAGCATCCGAAGCCGATGAGCATCGGGATGAAGCTTTTGCCGTGCAGGCCGATTTTGTGCATGATACGGTCCATGATAAACGCCGCCCGGGCCATATAGCCGCTGTCTTCGAGCATCGCAATGGCCAAAAACAGCAGCAGAATATTGGGCAAAAACACAATCACTCCCCCTACTCCGCTGATTATACCATCCACTAAAAGAGAGCATAACCAACTATCACTACCGGCTGGCCATAAACCGGCTATCTCCCGGCCGGCCCACTCAAAGAACATCTCAAGCCATCCCATCGGGTGTTTACCAATCTTGAACGTCATCATAAAGACAAGATACATCAGAATAAGAAATATCGGCAGTCCCAGCATTCGATTTGTTACGACCGCATCTATCATGTCGCTGTAGCCGTGGCGCGATTCGACTGTGGTTCTGATTGTTTCCTGACATGCCCCTGAGATGAAGCCGTACCTGCGGTCGGCCATGACGACTTCCGGCTCATCACCGAAGATGCTCTTCAGGTAGTCTGTGCTGGATTTGATGGCGTCGATAAGTTCCCGGCCGTGAACTTTTTTTGTTATGTCTTCGTCCTGCTCCAGCAGTTTAATCGCCGTCCATCTTGAGCTATACTTTTCAGCAAGATGATGCTCTATATCATTAATTATTGCTTCGATTTTTTCCAGCTCGTGCTCGATTTCATCGCCGTAATTGATATTGTGAGTACGCTGGTGCTTGCCCTTTTTTGCTGCTTCTATTATCGCTTCGAGCAACTCTTTTTTGCCTTTGCCTTTGTTTCCGGTTGTCTGGAAAATCGGCGCTTCAAGGAGCCTGGATAACTGCTCTATATCGAACAGCAGCCCTTTCTGCTCGGCGATGTCGCTCATATTGAATGCCAGAATCAGCGGGACATTCATCTCGATGAGTTGCGTAGCCAGATAAAGGTTTCGTTCGATACTGGATGCGTCCACGATATCAACCACAACGTCCGGCTGCTCTTCGATGATGAAGTTGCGGGAAACTATCTCTTCAATTGTGTATGCAGTCAGGCTGTACGTTCCCGGCAGGTCAACAAATGTAATCTCATGCTCGGCGTATCTGCAAAGGCCTTCCTTCTTCTCAACTGTCACGCCGGGATAATTGCCCACGTGCTGGCGGGCGCCGGTTAACAGGTTGAATATCGTGGTTTTTCCGCTGTTAGGATTGCCGGCCAGGGCTACCTTGATCTTTTTCATAATCGCAGCTACTTACCATTATTTTATCCGCCATCCCCCTGCCCAGCATCATTCGGGAGCCTTTGACGCTGACAACGAAAGGCCCGGGGTGACCGTTGTTTATGACGGTTATTTCCACGTTTGGCAAAAGACCCATTGCGGCAAGCCGGCTGTTCAGGCCGCGCCCGGCCTCGATACAGACTAATTTTACAATCCTACCGGACTTAATTGTTGATAGAGGTACTAATTTATTCTGCTCCATTTTTACCGTCTCGCTTACCTGTACTTTTAGGAATCTGATTTTTACAGAATTTTTGAAATTGGCTTGCTAAGTCGCAACCGTTCTTGCTGCTATGGCTGACAAATTCGATAAAACATAACAACTTTGCGATGATTCCAGGTCCCAGCGCGTGCTCGGCCTTGCAGGCGGCCTCTTGGGCAGTTTTCGATTCAATACCCAAAACGTCGGTAAAAAAAGACTTTAGAATTTTATGCTTTTTAGCTATTTCGGCCGCAGTAGCCTGCCCGGTTTCGGTCAACGTTACATAATCGTACGGTTTATAATTGGCCAGACCCTTTTGCTTTAATACCCGCAATGCGCCGGTTACCGAAGCTCGGGATACACCCAGAGACTTTGCTATGTCCTTGCTGCGAGCTATGTTTGATTCTTTGGAAAGGTTGAAAATTGCTTCAAGATAATCTTCCAAAGATGAACTTAAATTAGTATTTTTTGTTGCCATTACTGTTTTTCCGTATTTTCTTCGGCATTCCTAATATAGTTAGCCTGGCCTAACTATGTCAAGGTTTTTCTTGAAAAATTTCTGATGAAAATATGAATTTAGCATGATCGACTGTGAAATAGGCGTAAATGACTCATCATAATTCCTATATAAATCGCCTCTGTAACAGCCCTTACAATTATATAATGTCCGATGCAGAAGCCTGCCCCCCATGACGGCAATCGCTATTCAGTAACCTAAACGGAGATATTTTTTCGTTTTCAATTTTCTTACAAAGAATAAAACGACGCCTGTGATAGCGGTATAAATCATAAATATCCGAAATAGATTTAAAATGATGTCTGTCAGAAATGCAATATCGCTAAGGCATCCTCCTGCTACGACAGGTAGAGAAATGCTGGAAAATGCGGCAAAGATTAAGGTAATTGTATATCCATGCAGGGGTGATTTGAGAAATTCATTTTTTATACTGCTCTGGAAACCAATAATGGATAGAAGAACTGCTACCGGCAGAAAAGAAAAGATAAGGTACTCTCCAAGAGTACGAAGAGGATTACCTCAGCCGGAAGTGTATTTTTCCAGGAAGATTCCAGTGATTCCCAGAAGTGTAAAGAAAATCAAAAAAGCTATATTTATTTTTCTTGGGAAGAATTTAATTTTAATTATGCTTTTCGGTATTATGGATTTTGTTATTCAACAGCCCCATGTTTTCGGAGTAATTCGACTATATCATTATTGTCGTTTTCAATTGCCAACGACAAAGGAGTTTGGCCGTATATGTCTTTGGAGTTTACATCAGCTCCGTTAGCAATGAGAATCTCTACAATTTCTTTCCTTCCTTTGCGTGTGAATACTGCCATATGCAAAGGAGTACTGCCATTTTTATTATTTGCGTTTACGTCGGCTCCCCTGGCAATAAGAAGTTTAGTAAACTCTATGTTATTTGCTAAGTGTAGCGGAGTATATCCATCCTTATCTTTCGTATTGACGTCTACACCTTTGTCAATTACTAACATTGCCACATCGTACCAGCCTATCATGAGTACGTCCTGTAAAAAGCCTTTGCGACATCTTGCCCCCTTCGCAATCAGAAACTTTGCTATCTCTCTATGATTTTCACTTCGGTAAGGGATAGGCCTCCCGATATAGTCTAAAGGAGTATAACCTCCTTTATTCTTTAAATCCTTCTCCGCGCCATTGGTAATGAGTAATTCTACAAGTTCTTTGTTACCACGTCGAACGGCCCAGTGCAAAAGAGTTTCACCCTCCGGAGAGTATTTGGAGTTTAGAAGTTTTGGATTTTCTTCCAGCATGGATTGTACTTTGTTGATATTTCCGTCGCGTATAGCTTCCGCCAGCTCAGGTGGAGTCTGGATTGTACAGCCTGTAAAGACTAAACCTGCAAATAATACTACCAGTGTGGTGATTGTGCTTCTTTGATTTGTCATAATGATTATTCCTTTTTTTATGATTAATATATGTATTACTCGACGGCTCCATGCTTGCGGAGTAGTTCGACCACCTTTTTATTCTTTATATTTGCCCGTTTTAAGGGTGTGTTACCGTTATTGCTCTTTGAATTGACATTCGCTCCCTTTGAAATCAGCAGTTCAACAATTTCAGATGAGCCTTCAAAGTTACCTATAGCATAAAACAGAGGAGTTTCTCCTCTGTTATCTTTTGCATTTACATCTGCCCCGTTTGTGATTAAAAGTTCTGCAATTTTACGGTCGGCCGCTCTGTCGTAAGTATGTGTAACATATACGTTTTCTCGATTAGATGCCCAGTGCAGAGGAGTTTGCCCGCTATTATTCTTGACATTTACGTCTGCCCCTTTGGAGATTAAAAGCTCCACTGTTTCTGGATTTGCTGCTCTATGTAAAGGAGTGTTTCCCCAACCATCCTTGTTGTTTACATTGGCTCCCTTGGCTATTAAAAACTCAACGGCTTTTGTGTTACGTGAACGGCAAGCAGCTTGTAATGGAGTCTCGCCGTAGAATTCTTTAGCGTTTATTTTTGCTCCGTTTTCAACGAGAAGCTCCACTACTTCGGAATCTCTATCTAAACGTCTTGCTGCCGCATGAAGTGGAGCATAGTCACTATCAGTTTTCGCATTAACGTCAGCTCCTTTTTCAAGATAGAGTTTGACGATTTCTTTGGGTGCATACCGAGCAGCTATATGTAGCGGAGTATAACCGGAATTGCTTTTCAAATCGACTTTTGCACCATTGGCAATAAGAATCTTTACTATGTCCCAGTCATATTTATTACCCATATAAAGTGTTCCACCGCGAATGACACTGGGTATTGGAGTTGCACCAAATATATTTTTAGAGTTCACATTAGCTCCGTTAGCAACAAGAAACTCAACAATGTCTTTCTGGCTCAAGTCTACAGCCAGGTGAAGAGGAGTCTGTCCAAATCTTTTATTTTTTGCGTTGATTTTTGCCCCATTAGCGATGAGTAATTCTGCAAGTTGTTTGTTGCCTTGACTTGCCGCTATGTGGAGAGGAGTCTGTCCGTAGTATTTGTTTTTAGCATTGGCTAATTTCTTGTTTTCTTCCAACATGGATTTAACTGCCTCGATGTCTGCTACGCCTACGACTTCAAGGAACCTCTGCTCAGAGGCAGTAGGTCCACAGCCTGTGAGGGTAAGACCAGCAAATAATATGATCGCGGTGACGATTGTTTTGTTTCGATTTGCCATAATAATTCTCCTTTCATTTTTGTCGTTTTTTTTAATAATAATTGGGCGATAGTGACTTTATCATGGTATTTTAGCGATTTTTGAGGCAATTATTGTCTTTTGTCAAGATTATTTTGAAGCCGAATTGAATTTTGAAAATTTATTTGTTTTATGAACCTTCTTGTAATATAATTAACGTTTGTTACGGGGCGTGGCGCAGTTTGGTAGCGCGCTTGACTGGGGGTCAAGAGGTCGCTGGTTCAAGTCCAGTCGCCCCGATTTGTTCATAATCACAAAGGTTTGGTTGAAAGTTTTTCGAGAACTGGAGGAGCTGTTAACTTACACATATCATCTTACCGAAAGGGAATAAATGCTGCTATTAAGAAAAAAGTCTGTTCCATCAGGTTGTCCGAAAGCGGGTAAATTTGTTGCTAACAGGTTAAAAAGCCGCTGGTTGCTCTGGCTTTTGCCATTCACCGGACTTATCGCTCTTGTATGGTTTCTGGTCCGTGTTATACCGAAGCCCTCACGGGCGACGTATCCCTGTCAGCGTGTGGCCTTCCCTCTGGCTTCTGGTTTTATCATCTGGCTTCTGGGACTGGCTGGTTCGATTGGTGCTTTTCGTAAAGCTAAATACTATCGCACACAGGCACGTTATGTGCTGTGTGTCATATTCGTCGCCGTTAGCGTTGGATTTATATGGCTGGCTTTGAGCACGAGCGAAGAAAAAGTATCTCTTGCTGCTCCGCATACTGCCAATGCTCCCATGGGTATTGCTCAGGGCGTACAGCCCGGGCGGGTCGTGTGGGTACACGATCCGAACGCCACGGAATGGGACGGCTATTCTTCGCCCGAGCACTGGTACGACGACAACCATACCGACCAGGCGGTGGTGGACAGGATGATTTCGCGTGCGATTCGAGGCCTGGCCGGTGAGGGAACGGATGCTGCTGCGTGGGATGCGATTTTCAGGGACTTCAATATCCGTCGGGGCAAAGGGGACGTCGGATACACCGCCGGTGAAAAGATTGCCATCAAGATAAATAATACGATGTGCTACAACGCGAACACGAGCACCTTCGAGCAGCGAAACAGCAATAAAAACAGAATTGATAATTCGCCGCAGTTGACTATTTCTCTGCTGGACCAACTGGTGAATGTGGTAGAAGTGAACGAGGTGGATATTACTATTGGCGATCCGGGGCGGATATTTCCTAATTTTTATTATAACATCGTTTATCCCTGGTTCCCGAACGTTTGCTATATGGCCGTCTACGGAGGGCGTGGACGTACTGAGTCGGCGTTTTCCGATGTGGAATTTTACTGGAGCACGTCCGCCGCCAACGGCAAGAGACAGGATTATGTACCGCGCTCGTTCGCGGAGGCGGATTATATGATCAACTTTGCCATTCTCAAGAGCCATGACAGCGGCGGAATAACGGTGTGCGGCAAGAACCACTACGGCTCGCTTTTAAGGAATCCGGACCGTACTCTTCGAGGTCAGCGATATAACTATTACGACATGCACTCCAGCCTGCCGTCATATCGCAGGGGTATGGGATATTACCGCGCTCTTGTGGATTTGATGGGGCATCCGGAGCTTGGAGGCAAGACGGTCCTCTATCTTGTTGATGGACTTTTCGCCGGGCAGAACTGGGATTCGCGGCCGGTCAAGTGGAACATGGCGCCGTTTTATGGCGATTGGCCGTCCAGTATTTTTGTTTCACAGGATCCCGTGGCCATTGATTCGGTCTGCTGCGATTTTCTTCAGGCCGAGTGGAATAATTATCCGCACTATGACGGCGCCGACGACTACCTGCACGAGGCGGCGCTGGCCGACAATCCGCCATCCGGAACTTTTTATGACCCGAACAATGACGGCATCGGATTGGCCAGCCTGGGAACTCACGAGCATTGGAATGATCTGGTATTAAAGCAATACTCTCGTAATCTGGGCACCGGCGACGGCGTCGAATTAACATCACCTGTGCCGGCGGACTTTAACGGCGACGGTGTAGTGGATTGCGCAGATTTTACGACCTTAATGGATCAGTGGATGCAAATTTCAGGTCCACTTTCCGCCGATATTGCTCCGGGCCCGGCCGGAGATGGAATTGTGGACATCGAAGATTTGGCCCTGTTTGTGAGTTGCTGGACGAGGTAGAAGTAAGCGTTAATTATGGTTGTTTTTTTTCTTGCTGAATAACGCGTAGCCCAATACGGCCAGCAGCAGAACCGCCGAAGCGTATTTTGCGAAGTCCGGGAGCATCCAGTGCGAGTGGGCGGCGATATCAATATCCGCTCTGGCGGCCAGAAGATCGAGCAGAATCCCGCCTAAAAGAGCACAGCCTGCTACTGTTGCCAGATAAATGATTGCAGTAGCCCTGCCTAAAGTTTTCCAGATGGTTATAAATGAAGCGGCGTTCGTAGCCGGGCCTGTCATGAGAAAGACCAGAGCTGCGCCGGGAGTCAGGCCTTTCATTATCAATGCTGCTGCCACCGGCACCGAAGCAGTTGCGCAAACGTAAACCGGTATTCCCAATAACATCATTACGACCATGGCGAAAATCCCGGTGCCGAGTTTTTCTGCGAAGTAACCGTCCGGTACCAGGGCGGAAATAAAAGCTGCTATAACCAGCCCTAACAGCATCGCTTTGCCAATGTCACGAGGCAATGTGATAAAGCCGTATTTCATTCCTCTTGCAATTCGACCTTTTTTTTCAGTACTGCAGCATTCGTCCGTGCATTTTTCTGTCGGGCCTTTTTTAGCTTTTCGTGCTTGACCGAACATATCAACAAGACCACCGCCGAGAAGGCCCGTGATTAGTGCTGCTACCGGCCTGAAAACAGCGAAGACCGGGCCCAGAAGGCTTAAAGTTACAAAAATACTATCCACTCCGGTTTGAGGTGTGGATAGAAGAAATGCTATCGTGGAGCCTTTGCTCGCTCCGTGTTTGTGAAGCGACATTGAGACGGGGATGACGCCACACGAGCATAATGGCAGCGGAACTCCGAAAATCGATGCCTTCAGCAGAGGCCACAGTCCCCTGCCGCCCAGATGTTTTTCCACAAGCTTTTGTGAGACCAGCACGGATAGCAGCCCGGCGACAAAAAAGCCGAACAGCAAATACGGCGACATCTCGGCTATCGTGCCCCAGAAGTCCGTGATTATTAGTTTAATAAAATCAACCATTGTCTATTTCCTGCTCGATGAAAAACCGCTGTTTGCGAGCCATGGATTAAATTTTTATTGTTTCAGTCCGGCTTACGTTTCCCTGCAAGTCAATTGTAACGTCTTCGAAGCTCATCTCAATGTTGCTTTTAGTGATAGCTTCTCGGGCAATGTAATTCAGGCCGGAACAGCAAGGCACTTCCATGTGAATTACTGTCAAACTGTTAAGCTTGTTCGCCTGGAGGATTGCCGCCAGCTTCTCGATATAAAACTGCGCATCGTCCAGTTTCGGACAGCCTACGGCGATACTATGGTCCTTTAGAAAGTGGTTGTGAAAATCACCCATAGCAAATGGGACGCAGTCCGCCACCAGCAGCAAATCGGCATTGTCAAAATATGGAGCATGAGGCGAGACGAGCTTCAACTGAACCGGCCACTGGCCAAGCTGGGATGGAACTGCTCCAGCAGGATTTGTATCGCCCGGCACAGCCTTTGTTTTTAATTGTTTGGAAGCCATACCGGGACAGACAAAATGAGTCTGCGTTTGTGCATTTTTCTCCCTGGCGAGATATGCTTTGGTTGCTTCTTCGTCGAAATCTTCAGCCTCTCGTTTTTCTATGGTAATCGCGTCCTCAGGGCAGTGACCGAGGCACGCTCCCAGCCCGTCGCAGTAAATCTCGCTGACAAGCATGGCTTTGCCGTCAATTATCTTTATTGCACCTTCGGCACATGCATTTACGCACAGGCCGCAGCCATTGCATTTTTCCTCGTCTATTTTCACAATGTTTCGCAATGCCATCTTAAAATTCCTCATCAAATATAATTAAGCTTTTATTCGTTTTGAAGTCTTCATCTTTAACAGGTGATCTATTGCAAGTAAAGGATGCTTTGTCACCATTTTCGGGCCTGAGAAGCGCATCACTTCAGTAATATATTTTCGCATGTCCGGTTTATAGCAGTGAATTTTGCATTTCGAACAGGCTCCTTTATTTTCGCCGTAAGGGCATTTATCGAGACGTACTCTGGCGTAGTCCAAAAGTTCCGTGCATGCAGGACATAATAGCTTATCGCCGGAGCCATGATGGACGCCGCAGAATATCTGTATCATAATTGCTATTGTCTTTTTTTCCTTTTCTAATCTTTTCATTTTTGGTCGTCGGATAATTTTTTCGTTTGTCCTTGTCTATTCACCCGCCTTTATTTTTTCAGGCTTTACCGCTGCAATTAGTTTTTCAAATTCGGCAATAACGTTTACAGGCTCTTTACAGGCGTAATTATCACATACATACGCAGTTGCTTTACCTTCTATAGTGGTCTGGTTCTTTATAAATGGTACGGTATCGTAAAGGGCGGAATCGGCGTTATCAGGATCGTGCAGCAGCACAACTGCGTTCGGCAAAAATGTGCTTTGAATTAGCTTCAGCATCTGTCTTACATCCGGCGAATCAGCTTTACCGGCGATTATTATCTCCTGTGTGGGCCCCAGTCTAAAATCTAACGCCATAACCATCATGGACAAATATGCAGGTGTCATTTCCAGCTGCTGTGAGAATGCATCAATAACTTTGCCGCCCTGCTCCGTGAAATGTTCGTCCATTGTCAACCTGCCGAGTTTCAGCAAAGCTGATGCCGCGACCGAATTGCCGGATGGAACAGCGCCATCGGAACCTGGTTTGGTGCGGGCAATGAGTTTCTCGCTGTCCCTACCGGTCAGAAAAAATCCTCCTTTTTCCGTATCGGCGAACAGCTCAATCATCTGATTGGTGAGTGACTTTGCTTCGATAAGCCATTTAACGTCAAATGTTGCCTGATACAGGTCCAGCAAAGCCACAGCCGTAAAAGCGTAATCGTCGAGAAAGGCCTTCTGGATCACCTGTCCGTCTCGATAGTATCGCATCAATCGTCCATTCTTGTACAAAGTACGTAGTATAAAATCTGCCGAACGCATTGCTGCTTCTATATATTTTTCTTCCTGCAGAACCGCCCCTCCGTAAGCCAGCGACGAAATCATCAGGCCGTTCCAGGCAGTAATGATTTTTTCATCTCGATGCGGCCGAGTTCGTTTTGCCCGCTCCTGAAAGATTTTTTCTCTTGCGGCTGATAATATATTCTCAATCTCAGCGTGGTCTTTCCGGAATTCCTTCTCTATTTGCTCTATCGAAGTTGAAATGTTGAGAATCGTTTTTCCATTTTCAAAATTACCTTCTTTTGTAACGCCGTGATAGGTGTTGAATAATTGGGCTTCTTCCTTATTTAAGATTGAAGCAATTTGTTCAGGATCCCACAGATAGAAAGTTCCCTCTTTGCCTTCGCTGTCGGCGTCCCCGGCACTGTAGAAACCGCCGGCCGGATCCGCCATATCACGAAGAACATAATCGAATATCTCTCTTGCGATTCGGGCGTATTGCTCTTTTTTGGTAATCTGATAGGCCTCGAGGTAAACTTTGCTGAGTAGTGCCTGGTCATAGAGCATCTTCTCGAAGTGCGGGATAAGCCATTCTGCATCAGTCGAATAGCGATGGAAACCGCCGCCGATGTGGTCGTAAATGCCACCATTCGCCATCGCATCAAGTGTCTTTTCAACCATTTCCAAAGCCTTATTATCAGCAGTTCGCTGCCAATATCTTAAAAGCATCGATAGATTTGTCGGCTGAGGGAATTTCGGGGCGGTGCCGAAACCGCCATAGACGGCATCAAATGAATTTTGGAAACTTACAAAGGCTTTATTCAATATCTGTGGCGAGAAGTTGCCATTGCCGGTTGGGATGGCGGGATTTTGCAGTAATTCACTCATTTTTAATGCCGAGCCGACCAATTCCTGCCGTCTGTCTTTCCATGCTTCGGCGACGGACAATAGAACTCGTTCAAAGCCCGGCCGGCCATAAGCATCTCGCGGCGGGAAATATGTTCCGCCATAAAAGGGCTTACCTTCGGGTGTCAAAAAAACCGACAGAGGCCAGCCACCGGAGCCGGTCATCATTATGACGGCATTCATGTAAATATCATCAACGTCCGGTCGCTGTTCTCTATCGACCTTTATGCTCACAAAATGCTCGTTCATGATATCGGCAATTTTTTCATCCTCAAAACTCTCATGCTCCATAACATGGCACCAGTGGCATGTGGAATAGCCTATTGAAAGGAAAACGGGCTTGTCCTCTTTTTTGGCTTTCTCAAACGCTTCACTGCCCCAGGGGTACCAGTCGACGGGATTATGGGCGTGCTGTTGAAGATAGGGACTGGATTCTTCGGCCAGTCTGTTCGAATATTTATGTACTACGGCCTTAGCAGACATCTGCTCGTCTCCTTTAACAGCAAGAAATCCAACAATCACAATAATCACTTTGATAATATCAGTCGTCACTCCAGCGTAAAAATCATGGTCATCAAAAATCTCACTATCACTCCACATTCATAATTGCCTTTGCATCTGCCAGTGAAACCAAACCAACCGCAGCGAATTTTATCTTTCCATCAGGGTCGATAAAGAAGGTTGTAGGTATCGACGTTACATCGGCGAAGGGTTTTGCCAGAGGGTTGTCTCCAAGTGATGCAACCGTATAGTTAATACTTTTTGATTCGGTGAACTGTTTCAATCGCTCTGGTTTCTCGTTGGATATTGCCAGGATGGCCAGCTTTTCTTCTGCGAGCGTATTTCTAAGCTCAATCAGATGAGGTATCTCAAGGTTGCACGCCGGGCACCATGTTGCCCAGAAAACGACCACAACATTTCTTCCCTTATAATCACTCAACTTATGCATTTTGCCCTCGATATCCAATATCGTAAAATCAGGGGCATCTTTTCCAAAGGACGATGCGAAGGCCACGTCCCACATAGATTGGGTTTTGTTAGTCGGTTCTTGACTTTGACCTATAGCATTTCGCGGTTTGTCAAACCTGCTTCCGACAGCAGCAAAAACAGCTAAAGCCGCAACTGCCGCCAAGCCGACTATAATCCAGGAAATTTTTGGTGATTTCATTTGATTGCTCATTTTTTGCTCCTTGTTCTTTACTTCCATCTTCAGTTTCTTCGAGAAAAATCAAAATTCACATTTCTTATAGATATTACGCCGTCTGGATAATTGTTTCTGACTTATCATTTCTGAATTCGAATTTTTATATAGTCTTCCAGCCACACATCATGTGTGGCTGGAAGACTTTGACTAAATCTTAAAACTGTTCAGCGGCATATTCCGGTATGCCGCACACAACTGCTTTACATTCTGTTTATTTACGGCCTTGGATGCCAAAATCCTGTTCCGGTTGGCTGATAGGCGACTCTGTCAATCTTTGACATGTCATGGTCGCGAGAATATCCTTCCTGACAGCCGGTCAAGACTGCAATGCTCAGTAGCGCTACGATAATTAATGTTACTTTTAGAACGTTCATTTTAATTCTCCTTGATAATTTTTTGTGTTTCCTTGTGTTTTTAACAATCAATCGCAAGTTTCAAATCCAAACAATCTATTATTTAATAACTTATTGCTATATACGACTAAATAGGTCTTACTTGTTCGTATAAATTTATACCTCCTAATAAAATTAACAAAATCCTCGATTTTTCCGCTAAAATCTAAGTTACAGCAACCTTTTAGTCATTCTACTTCAGCATTTCTGTGAGGTCTTCATCAACATTGCCAACCGGCTTTATGTTATATTTCTCTACGAGAACATTGAGCACATTCGGGCTGACAAATGCCGGCAAGCTCGGTCCGAGCCGTATATTCTTGATGCCCAAATGCAGCAGGGTTAACAGTATAGCAACGGCCTTCTGTTCATACCATGAGACTACCAGAGAAAGGGGTAAGTCATTAACGCCGCAATCGAATGCCCCGGCCAGCGCCGATGCTATCTTGATTGCAGAATAGCAGTCATTGCATTGGCCGGTATCGACCAGACGTGGAATGCCGTCTATATCGCCGTAATCGCGGGCGTTTAATCGGTACTTTCCGCACGCTGCCGTCAAAATCACGCAATCATCCGGCACCTTTTCAGCCAGCTCTGAGAAGTAATTTCGCCCGGGCTTGGCGCCGTCGCAGCCGCCGATAAAGAAGAAATGTCGGATCTTACCTGCTTTGACAGCTTCGATAATTTTATCTGCCAGGCCGAGCACGGCGGAATGGTGAAATCCTGTGCTCAAGTTCCCCTGTGGATTCTCGTCAAGCGGCGGTTGTGACAGGGCCTTTTCTATAACTTCGCTGAAATCCCTGTCCTTGATGTGCTTGACGCCGGCAACACCTGCAATTCCGCACGTGAATAATCGGTCTTTATAGCTGTCTTTTGGAATCATCACGCAGTTGGTGGTGACTAATATCGCTCCGCTGAACTCGTCAAATTCCTTTTTCTGGTTTTGCCAGGCCGTGCCGTAATTACCCACGAGGTGCTTGAACTTCCTCAGCTCCGGGTAACCGTGAGCCGGCAACATCTCACCGTGAGTGTACACATTGATTCCCTTGCCCTCAGTCTGCTTAAGTAGCTCGTAAAGATCGAGTAAATCGTGGCCGGTTACGACAATTCCCGGCCCGGGCTTGGTGCCGCTGGGGACCGTTGCCGGAGTCGGATTACCGAACCTGGATGTGTGCGCCTTATCGAGCATCTCCATTACGCGAAGATTCATCTCACCGGCTTTCAGCACCAGCTCGAGATAACGGTTCAGATCGAAGTCAACATTCGTCAATGTTGAAAACATTGCTTCGTGCATAAAGGCATCCACTTCTTCATCTTTTTGCCCCAGTTCCCGCGCATGATATGCATATGCTGCGATGCCTTTTAGCCCGAACATAAGCGTGTCCTGCATGCTTTGAATGTCCTGGTCTTTGCCGCAAACTCCTACTTTGGTGCATCCGGTGCCGCCGGCGGCCTGTTCACATTGGTAACAAAACATAATTCTCCTTTCGCTTTGAATTAATTTCACTGCTGGACTTTTAGAAAAAGCTCTTTTGCTATTCTTTTGCCCTCGGGGGTTTTGAATTTGCTGTCTATGATTTTTTGTAGTTTTTCCTCACTCGCATCCGGGAAATCTTCGGGAATATTCACGAGCCGGTCTGCATCCAGAATTATCCTGAACTCGGTTGTGTCGAAATCATTCAGAGTGTGATGATTTGCGATTATGTTACATATATGCTCTATTGCTTCGCCGTCGAGATTGTATTTTTTCAGTATATGCTCTGCAATCGGGGGCCCTTCGATCTCCTGATACTTGCTCGCTGATGAGCCATGTTTTCGCTCCGCCTGGTGAATGCCGATATCGTGCAAAATCGCGGCGGCCTTGACAATTAACGGGTCGCCACCCTCTTGCGTCTGTATCTTCTCGGCGAAGTCCAGCACGGCAAGTGCGTGATCGATTCGTTTTTGGTCTTCGCCGAAAACTCTTTTCATTTCGTATATTAGTTTGTCGCGTATGTAAGTAGCTCGCTTTGTTGCTGATATACCCAGGCATTGCTCGCCGTACCGGCACCATTCGGCACAGCCCAGGTCGATTTTCGGATTGGCAACCATCTGCCCGCATTTGCGACATTTAAGCTTTGGTTCATCCTTGAAAAACTCAATGGTGTGACCGCAGCCGGAACACTGAACCTCGAAAATATCTTCCGGCTTCCAAAACCTCTGATCTTGTCCGGGACACTTAACCATTTACAGTTCTCCGGTGAATTGCCATGTCCGATTTATCCGGCGTCCTGAAGTTTGGGATTATGCACTATCTGACCACAATCGCGGCATTTTTGCTTTTCTTCGTCCTTGAAAAATTCCATACTCCGGCCGCAACCCGGGCATTCAACTTCGAATTCCTCATCAGGACTCCAATCTCTATGCTCTTGTCTGGGGCATTTATGCATTTTTTGCTCCTTGATTACTTTGGTTTATGCACGAATCATCGTCAGCAGCATTTTGAATCTCTCGCCGGCATTGACGGCATGAGGTACGTTCGCAGGCATAATAATAATCTGGCCTTCCGAAAGTTCGTTAATGTCGTCTTTTATTCTTATCCGGGCTTTGCCGTCAAGAACCTGAACAACCGCATCGTAAGGTACCGTGTGCTCACTGAGCTTCTGCCCCTTATCAAAAGCGAACAGCGTTATTGTGCCTACTGACTTATCGAGCAGTGTCTTGCTGACAATCGAATCATTTGCATATTCGATTAATTCCAGCAACTTTTGACCTTTGCCTAAGCACTCGGTTAAAACACTTGATTTTTCCTTTTTATCTGTCATTGCTTTCTCCTTTGCTTCGCTCCTCGCTTCAACTCATCGAGTGTAATCGCTGCAAGCCCCTTAGTCATATTCTCCTGAATTTCTGCGAGTTTCTCCCTCACGGCACAAATTGTACTCCGGGAACAGGCGTTTTCGTCCAGTACACAACGATTTATACTAATTGGGCCTTGAATTGCCTCGAATACTTCGAGCAAATTGATTTTTGAAGGCTCTGCTCCCAATACAAATCCGCCCTTTGGCCCCATGCAGCTTGTGACGAGCTTTGCGTTATTGAGCTTTTGCATAAGCTTGCAGGCAAGCTGATATGGAACTTCCTCCTCGACGGCTGCCGTTCTGGTCGATATTGGCCCTTTTCCATAGTGCTTTGCAAGATGTACCATTAAACGAGCGGCATAATCGGTGTTTCTTCTGACTACATCCATAATATCCTGCCTTTTTTTATAAATTCATTATTTCTAATAAGTTATATAAGACTTAAATTATCATATATGACCATCATAGTCTTATACGACATATTTGTCAACAGAGAAAAGAAAATTTTTAATTTTTTTAATTGGGGCTAAATAGCTAACGATGCTTTTGCGCTGATCGTAAAACTTTCTTACTCGACGATGTACAGTTCATCCGCGGCATCGATACGAATCCTATTTGTAAGGCTTTTTGTGGATCCAAATCTGTATTTTTTCCGCCCTTTTAGGAACACATCTTCCTTTTCTGCAATGATTTCCATGGACGGCGGGGGCTCTTTTTTATGTATTACATTAGCCAGCAGGAAGGCCTTTTCGAGGCCGTCACCGGTCCTGTAATTTGCAACTTCATCAGGTTGTGCCAGGCGCTTATTGTCGTAAATCGAATCGTTCCGCATTTTACCAAGCCATTCGTAAGCCTGCTCGATCGACATCGAGTCAGTCATTCGCAGCGAAACCGGGTTCCGTTCCAGCGCGGCCTTTACAAACGGTGCCCAGCGGCAGCTTTCCATGTCACGATAAGCATAAAAGGCAAGATCCGCTGTCTTATTACTTTGCCGCTTATGCTGAAGGTATTCGATAATCTGCTCCCTGCTTTGCTCCGGGGATATTTCGATTGGATCGGGGGGCAGGAAATTTTTGTCCTGCCCCGGCAGCTTTGCCTGAGTGTATAAAAAGTCAGCCAGGTCGTTCGTGAAGCTTCCAGGATCAGGGATGACGGGCTCAATGAATTTTATAAATCCGGATTTATTCTGAGCTTTTCTTAAGTCGGGTTTCTGCTGTTGGATGAAGTCGTCGAGATGGTCGCAGCGAATTCTGCCGGGCAGTTGATATGGAACGAAATCTTCATCCGAAACCTCGGCAAGCAGTTTTTCGAACGTCTCGTCGGCTACTCTGTAATTGCTGCCGTGCTCGTAATGGAAAAGAGTCTCGGCCTTCAGAAAGTGCGGCTGGCCGTGACATTCTCGACAGACCTGGAAGTACTCTTGATAGTTATGGTTCGACCGAAGAAAGTTTGCAAAAACAGCAAGCGACATGTCCGCCGATAAATACTCATCAAGCTTCCTGCTGAATTTTTGGTAGCATTTTTTATCGATCGTTGCCTCTTTATAAAAACAATGTAAATAACCGCTGCTGTGAGCGACAATTGTAATGTTCTCGTTGCGCAGTGCCCGCTGTGCCTTGTTGGAAATTTCGGTGCCGTTGAACCACATCGTCTTGGTGACGAGTCTTCTGTTGTTGGTCAGAATTCCGTCCTGCATGTCGATGAAATTTTGCGAGTGAAGCGGCGTCAGGATCATGTAGATGTCTTCGAGGAGGATGCCGCACACGACAAACGCCGCCGCTGCGTACAAAGCCGCGAGCGACACACATTCGCCGGCCGCGGTTTTATAGCCTTCTTTAAGACGAAAGGCATGCATCGCTTCGAGGGTTTCGGTCTTCCAGTACGGGATGATATCGCTGTCGTACTTGTCAAGCCCAAAGTGTCGTCGAATATCAACATCAAAATAATATTCGTCACCATGGTAGCCGAACAAAGCATTGCTTTTGGCAATATCGTCAGACGAGATAAATTTCTCGAATCTTTTGAGCTCTCTGGATTGATTCGTCAGGCCCCACGTTTCGAGATCCAGGTTAAATTCGAACTCATCGATGATGAATTGTTTGAGCCGCATCAGCTTTCTGTATGTACTTTTACCCTCCAGCTTTTTAAAGCAATCAAGCTGCCGCCACCGCCAGATGATTGGGCTCATAATATTCGCCAGAAGCAGGCTGTACATCAATTCCGGAAATACGAAAATCTCCATGTCCGAAAGCGTTATCGCAGAGGAGTATTTTTCCAGCTCGTTCGAATTCATCTTTCGTTCACTCCGTTAATTTAACGCTCGCATCATCCTTTAAGCTTTCCGGCAATGTTTCTACGAACGCCCTGATCTGGTCCCGTGTCTGGCGAAAAGCCGCCGTGATTGCATCTGTACTACCCATAACAAACGTGGGGTCCTCGAATGCCCTGTGAATCATCCTGGTATTACCGCTGAATATGGGGCATTGCTCTTTTGCGTTGTCACATAAAGTGATAACATAATCAAGATCAATATCCAGGAATTCGTCGACGTGGTCCGATGTCTGTGACGAAATATCTACTCCCGCTTCGGCCATTACCTGTATCGCTCTCGAGCTGACTCCGGCCGGCCAGACTCCGGCCGAGTAAACCTCGATCACGTCAGGCTTAAGGTGTCTGGCCCAGCCTTCCGCCATCTGGCTTCTACACGCGTTACCAGTACAAAGAAATAAGACTTTAACCTTCCCTTTAGTCTCGCTCATGAAGACTCCACTTCTATAATAAATACTTCTAATGCATATATACTTTTACTATAGAATCATTGTGGCCAATATCACTTTCTATGAAATTAGTGGTTACAGTTTCGACATTATAGCAGAAATCCAATCGTCCGCCAGAATGATATAAATTAATGTTATGTCCTTGATGTGGATCACAGCCGGCTGCAAAATCCGAAAAGTTCGCAAAATTCACAGCCCTTGCGAAGCCGGCCGCTGCAGTCCTCAACGATACCGATTCTGGACAGCGAGAAATCGTATTTAACCGGATCGTCCGGCTCTATCTCGGCAAAGCTTTCCGTGATTTGGGCTGCCGCCGACAAAGAAGCGGTTTTTCGATTATACAGCCCCAGGATTTTGCACAGCCTGCTCATGTGTACATCAACAGGGACAATGAGCCTGGCCTTGTCAATCGATTTCCATAGCCCGGCATCGACATCGTCATCGCGCAGCATCCATCGAAGGAAAAGATTCAGCCGTTTGCATGCGCTGCCCCCGGCGGGACTTACTAATAAATACTTTAATCCTGATGAGGCATGCCGCTTTTGTCTCGCTGTGTATATATCCAAAAGGGAATTGCAGAACTTAGTCAATGCCGGAATAATATTTTTGTCACCTGAATTATAGCCACGGGTAAAATATCGCTCTATGCTTCCACTTTGGCTTATGATTGTCCTGAACAGCATCAGTAAGTCGGATATGTCGTCGCCGGTAGTGAAACGGTGTTTGAAATCTTCCAGCTTTTTTCTCTTGTTCTTGTCGAAGTTTACGACAAACTCATAGGGGCTGTCACCCATCCGGCCGAGCAGATTTTTAAGGCTCTTTTCAATCTGCTGTACTCTGCCGTAAGCAAGAGCGGAAGCGAGAAATGCTGTAACTTCCATATCGGCAGGTTTGGAGTAATGATATACGAACTGGAGAGGATCGGGACTTATTAATTCTCGGCGATTATACTTTTTGTACAGCTTTTCCAGAACATTCCTGATTTGAGCGGTTTGTTTATTCATTTATTGCTGCTGCCTTAAATTCTCCGGTGCCCATTACACGAACATCAGCAGACTAACAGCCATCACTATCATTCCGGCGACGACTCCGTAAACCGCCATGTGATGTTCGTCGAACTGGCCGGCGGTCGGCAGCAACTCGTCCAGCGAGATAAAGACCATGATTCCCGCCACTGCTGCAAAGATAACACCGAACACGATGTCGTTAAAGAATGAAGAAAGAATAGCGTAGCCTATCAATGCGCCTACCGGTTCGGCCAATCCGGAGAGAAACGAATAGACAAAAGCCTTGTTCCTGCTGCCTGTCGCATAGTAAATGGGGATAGAAACGGCGATGCCCTCAGGGACATTATGTATTGCTATTGCCACCGCAATGGCAATGCCGAGTTTCGTATCTGTCAGGGCGCTGACAAAGGTTGCAAGTCCTTCCGGGAAATTGTGGATTGCAATGGCCAAAGCCGTGAACAAGCCCATCCGGTAGAGCTTCTTGAATTTGGTCGCTTTTTCCGGCAGGTCCATTTCCTCAGCCCTGTGTACTTCGTGAGGATTTTCGAACGACGGCACGAGCTGGTCGATAATCGCGATAAAGGCAATCCCGGCAAAAAAAGACAGAACGGTTACCCAATAACCACCGGCCGGCCCTAATTCACCGGTCAAAGATTCTTTTGCTTTCGGGAATATTTCCACGAAAGAGACGTAAATCATCACTCCGGCGGAAAAGCCGAGCGCGACCGAAAGAAACTTGGTGTTCGTGCGTCTGGCAAGAAACGCCAAAGCGCTGCCGAAGCCGGTTGACAGGCCGGCAAACAATGTCAAACCAAACGCGAACAATACGTTTTGCAGTTCCATAATCCTCACTACAAGGCAGGTGATTTGTTTCGGCTAAGCTTTAGGCCTCACTTGGTCTTCTTTATTTCGTCTATCATCTCCTGTACTTCTTCAGAGCCTTCGGCGTACATCTTTTCCTCGTCCGGAGCCAGCTCATGCAGCAGCCGTAAGAATTCGCCGGCGTGAACACGCTCTTCGTCGGCAATGTCCTTAAGCACTTCAATAGCTAATTTGTTGTCGGTTGATTCAGCCAATTGCATATAGAGCTGAACCGCTTCGTATTCAGCGGCTACCATAAAACGAATAGCACGAATCAATTCTGCTTCCGTCAGCTTACGGTCCGCCGCAAGCCCGCTAAACGGATTTCCAAACTCAGGCATTTTTTCATCTCCTTAAACTGTTATTTGACAAATTACTTTATCCGGCCAAGAAGTGCTCTCCATTTGTTGATATGTCCATCTTCGTCGGCCTGGTCTTTTTCAATGACCCTGCGTGTATCTTCGTCCCAATCAATGGTCTCGAGAAGCTCGGCATAGTGCTGGACCGCTTTCGTCTCGACCCAGATTCCCGTCTTAAGAATCGCCTTTTTACCGAACGTACGAGAGCCGAATCCAAATATAAAGCCGACAATCCAGTAGGTCCATCGAATCAGACTCGGCTTGAAGCCAAACTCGTAGAGCTTGACCTGAAAGTCCTGGTAATGAGTCATCTCATTGCACATCGCTGCTATCAACTGGCGATTTAATTCGCTATTTTCTCTTGTTATCTGAAACCTGTAGATAGTCGTGGCCATAAGCTCCAGCGTATGCAGCGTCAGCAGTCCTTTTTTGACGGCCTTAAGCCTTGCCGGCTCCATGTCCCGGCCTCTCATTTTGAAATCGTCATGCTTCAATTGGGGCCTTACAATTGAGATGTCATAGGATGTTTGGCTTTTAGTATTTGGGTCGGGCATTATGAGTTTCTCCGGATTTTATTGATAAGTATCGTACATCGACTTTGCAAGGAGTCTTCGCCACTGCCGGCCGTCGTTTTCAATCAGAGCGTCGGCTTGTGCAAAACTTTCACTGCCGGCGGGATAAACATATGGTGACGATTCCCGCTGCTCCCAGGCTTCCAGTAGCGGCGTCAAGAGCTGCCAGGATATTTCGATATCATCCTGTCTTGTGAAAAGCGTCTGGTCCCCGAGCATGCAATCAAGAAGCAGTCTCTGGTACGCCTCGGGCAGGTCAACCAAAAAGACGCTTTTGTAACTGAAGTTCATGTTAAGGGTGCTCATGCAAATTTTCGAGCCGGGTCTTTTGGCCTGGAAGCTCAGCGATATTCCTTCCTCCGGCTGGATTTTGAGTACAAGGACATTTTGCGGCAGCTCTTCGAGACCGATGGAGGAAAACATCGAATAGGGCACTTTTTTAAAGGTGATTGCGATCTCCGTATCTTTTACGGCCAGTCTCTTGCCGGTTCGAAGATAAAAAGGAACGCCCTGCCATCTCCAGTTGTCAACGAACAGCTTAGCGGCAATAAATGTTTCCGTTTTTGAATCCGGGCCGACTCCGTCTTCTTCCAGATAGCCTTTGACTTCCTTGCCGTTGATTGAGCCGGGACCATATTGTCCTCGTACCCAGAATTCGTCCATTTTTTTAACGTCGAACGGCCGAATCGATCTCAGAAGTCTTACTTTCTCATCGCGAACACCGTCCGCTCTAAAGGATATGGGCGGTTCCATTGCCACTAAAGTGACCATTTGAAGCATGTGATTCTGGAACATGTCCCTGAGTGCGCCGGAAGTATCGTAATAACCCGCCCTGTGCTGGACTCCGTCCGTTTCGGCGATTGTGATTTGTACGTTATCGATGTAATTTCGGTTCCAGACCGGCTCGAAAATAGCATTTGCAAACCGCAGCATCAGAATATTCTGAACCGTTTCCTTGCCGAGATAGTGGTCGATTCGATATATCTGGGATTCTTTGAAGCATTTGCTTATACTTCTGTTTAAGTCCACTGCGCTGCGATGGTCCCTGCCGAAAGGTTTTTCAATCACTAACTTGACCTGCCGCTCTTTGCCGGGACCTGTTACACAGGTTAATCCTGCTGAGCCGAGGTGCTCGACAATCGTAGTGTAGAGAAAGGGAGGAACCGAAAGATAAAAAACGAGATTTCCCTCGACATTGTGCTTTTGATTCAGCTCCGCGAGCCTCGAAGCGATACGTTCGTACAATCCCGCATCATCATAATCGCCGTCTATGTAATATAGCTTGCTGACGAAATCATCCAGGTGTTTCGAAGATAGAAAGTCGGAGCTGCTGCGGATGGACTTTTCGGCCTTACTGCGAAAATCTTCATCGGAGAATTTTTTCCGGCCGCAGCCCAAAAGATAAAATCTGTCGCTCAGCAGGTTTTCGGTAAAAAGCTTGAACATGCTGACCAGCAGTTTTCTATGAGTCAGGTCGCCGGATGCCCCAAAGACGACGAATGCGCCGGGACCGGCGGCGTTCTCTGCGCATAGACTTTCTTTATCTTCTACCGAAGGTTCGATTTCCTTCATAATAATCGCCTTGTTATTTTTGCGGTGTCAGGATGCGGGCACCGCCGGTATGCGGCAGCGGTTAATCTTCGACCGGCTCGAATTCGTCTTTGCCTACGCCGCAATCCGGACAAACCCAGTCGTCCGGCAAGTCCTTAAAAGACGTACCTGCTGCAATATCATTGTCGGGATCACCGATTGCCGGGTCGTAAATGTAGCCGCACATAAGACACTTGTACTTTTTCATGTTGTTAGCTCCTTTTTGTTCTTTTACACAGATTCCAGGTCTAATGTCCCTGTTTTCCTGAAACGACCGGATTATTCATTACTCATTTTCTTTCAATGATTGATCGAGGATGACAATGTGCTTCATTTCCTCTTTGATTATGTCATCTATCTTTTCCTTGTCGGCTTCGGCAGGGACAAATTCCTTCAAGCCGTGATAGAACACGATAGAGTCTTTTTCCTTCTCCACCGCTCTTCGGATAATATCTGTCTTTTCCTGCCTGCCGCGCAATTCCTCGTCCGGCTTCGATCTTATTCCGAATACAGCCATACCCGCCATTACCCTCGGTTCAGGCAGTAAATCATCAGGCTCCGAAGCACTTTTTTGCCGGTCTTTTTCCGAAAGCTGCTGCTTCATTCCAACAAAAGTCTGTTCATGCTCCTTCTCCCATTCCGCCAGCCTGAGAAACATTTCGCAGATTTTGGGATCGTCAAAAAGTTCCGCTGCCCTGATGTAGAAGTCTGTGCCGTTCCGTTCGATTTGCTCGGCAATCTCTAATACTTCGAAAGCATTAAATGTAACTGTCATTATGTTGCCTTCCCGGGCTGTTGCACCTTATCTACGCTAAATCCTGCAGTTTCTGGTTCAAAATAACGATGTGGCCCATTTCTTCCTTTATTATGTCCTCGACCTTATCTTTGCCGGCTTTGCTGGGGACCGCCTCTTTTAATCCGACGTAGAAGGCAATAGAGTCCCTTTCAAGACCTATCGCCATTTTCAAGACCTCTTCCGGCGTATCTTTATTAGCCAGCTTTTCAGCAGGATCGGTCTTGACATCGAAAACATGACTGTCGGCCATGACGCGCAGATACATCTGGGCCTGGCCATCCGGATCGAAAACCGGCTGCTCAATTTCCGTGCCGGAAAGCTCCGCCCGCATGTCTTCGTAGGTCTTCAGGTGCTTGTCTTCCATGGCCGCAAGTTCAAGTAATAACTTGCTGACCTCCGGGAATTTCTTTGCCGCGGCACGGTAGAATTCGCCTCCGTTTCTTTCAATCTGTTCGGCCATCTCAAAAACTTCATCAGCGTTAAAAGGCATACTCATTATAGTTCTCCTTCATACCCCTTTTGGAGCGGAATTCTATATTTTGATTTTACTCACTTAAAAGTAACAAACTCACGCGGATAGGATCTGTTCAGTTACCCAAGAGATTTTAACTTTTTCGATAAAGCACTAATGTGACGGAGTTCTTCGATGATAACTTCTTCCACCTTGTCTTTTCCCGCCTTGAAATACACGAGGTCCTTTAAGCCGACATAAAAAACAACCATCTCCTTTTCGGATTCCATGGCAATCTCGATAATTTCCTTTTCAGTTTCCTCGCCGGAGAGAGCTTCCAATGGATTTTTCCTGCCTTCCCAGGAACGGGCGTCTGCCATGGCCTGTAGATACTCTGCCGAACGGCCAAACGGATCGAAAATTGACAATCCTGCTTCTTCGGCAAGCTTTTCTCTCATATTCTGAAACGCTCTGAGGTGCTCATTCTCTGTTTCAGACATATCGAGCAGCATTTTCTTAATATCTTCGTTCGTGCATCTTTCAGCCGCTTCGAGATAGAATTCCGCCGCGTTTCTCTCAATCTGCTCGGCAATTTCGTATATCTCGTCAGCGGTGTAAGTCATTACCATCTCAGGCTCCTTCTGCTGCAGGAGGCGAAAAGACTCTCTGTCCCAGCTCACGGTCGAGCATAAACATTCCGCCGGGTGCTTTCTCCATCATTTTAAGCTGCTGGACTACCTGGTCGGCGGATGCTTCCTCTTCGACCTGCTCGTTGACGAACCACTGCAAAAAGCTGTTGGTTGCATGGTCTTTTTCTTCAATCGCCAAATTCACCAGGTCGTTAATCAGGCTTGTGACTTTTTGCTCATGTTCGTAAACCGCTTTGAACACAGCCAGCGGCGAATCCCATTTTGTTTGTGGCCCATCGATTGCCTTTAACGTGATTCGGCCGCCCCGCTCGTCGATAAATTCATATATCTTCATTGCGTGAGAAACTTCTTCCTGTGTCTGTACCATCATCCAGTTTGCAAAGCCGTTCAAATTCAGGGACTTGAAATAGGCTTCCATCGAGAGATACAGGTAAGCAGAAAGAAGCTCGGCATTCACCTGCTCATTTAAGGCTTTTTCCATTTTCTTGCTGATCATAGTTTATCCCTTCCATAATCCATGGACGTTGCAGTGCTCTCGCGCGCTGACGGAGTTACCTTCGACATGGAATATCGCTTCCGGTTCGGCCCCGGGCTCTAAAAACTGTCTGTAAGCTTTGCCATCTGCTAACAGTTCGATCCATTCGATTAAATGCTCTTCAGTCATCGGGTGCGGTACAGAACCGACCTTGACCTTGAAGCCGCCATCGATTTTTTCGATCACGGGAACATGCTTTTCCGTTGTGGCATCGGCCGTCTTTTCGTCAAGCAATTCCATTGGTTCGCCGCAGCAGACAAGTTCTCCAACGCCTCCATGAAGCACCTCAACGATATTACCGCATTTATTACATTTGTAGATTTGCAGTTTCTTTGCCATAATCAATCCCTTTCATTATTTGAGGATTCTAATTCGTGATTCCGTTTTCTCTGTGTTTGGCTAAAATTTCATCCGCGAGCTTGTCCAGGGCGGCATAATCAGCTTCCTTCGGTTCACCTTTCGCCAGCACGGGTTCAAGAATCTCAGCTTTTATATTTGGTATCATCGCTGATAACTGTTCGACCATTTTGCCGCCCCAGCCGTATGAACCGATGATCGAAGCAAACTTGATTTTTGGCCTAAGGGCATTTGCTAAAAACGCAGCATAAGCCGCACACGGGTGCGGCCCAACCAGTACCGTCGGTGAGCCTATGACTATTGTCGCCGCATCGACAAGGGCCATCGCCAGTTTGCCGATATCTACCGTCGCAAGCTCGAACTGGCGCACTTTGATGCCCCTTTCGATCAGGGCCTCGACGAAATGCGAAACCATCTTGCCCGTGCTGCCGTGCATCGAAACATAAGCAACGACTACTTCGTTTTTAACATTGTCGGACGACCAGTCTTTATAGGCGTCAATAATAAACTCAGGCCTGTCGTAAGCCGGTCCGTGACTTGGAGCAATCATCTCGATTTGAAGCTTATCGAGCTTCGCCAGGTTGGCATTGATTTGCTTTCTGAACGGCATCATAATCTCGGCATAATATCTTTTGGCTGATTCATATACAGCAGCCTCATCGTCAACGAACAGACTGCTCGTGGCAAGATGTGCCCCGAAGAAATCGCAGGAGAAAAGTATTTTCTCTCCCGGAAGATACGTGCTCATAGTTTCCGGCCAGTGTACCCACGGGGTATAGACGAACTTTAATGTCTTGTCGCCCAAAGAAATCTCCTGCCCATCCTCGACGGTTACAAATTTGTCATCCTCGATATCGAGTAAATCCATCAGCATTTCTTTGCATTTCGGATTCGTCAGCACCTTTGCATCCTGATACAGCAGCAATACTTCCGATAGAGATCCTGAATGGTCCTGCTCGGCATGATGTGCAACAATGTAGTCGAGCTTGTCTACGCCGACACCGACAATGTTTCCAAGCAATACTTCCGTCTTTGTTGGATCGACCGTGTCAATCAATGCAGTTTTTTCACTTCCGCGGACAAGGTACGAGTTATAGCTCGTACCGTCCGGAAGCGGAATCAGCCGGTCGAATAATCTCGCATCCCAGTCGATTGCTCCGACCGCATATACGTTTGGCTTTAGCTGCCTCATTTTCTTGCTTCCTTTGCCGCTTTCAGCGCCGATTCATAGTCAGGTTCGTTCGTAAGCTCATCAACGACCTCTATGTAACGAATTATGCCCTCTTTGTCCACAACAAATACGGTCCGGGCCAGAAGTCGCAGCTCTTTTATCAGGACACCGTAAGTATTGCCGAAATCCGCCTTGTTGTGGTCTGAGAGTGTTTGGACGTTCTTGACGCCCGCCGCCCCGCACCATCGCGCCTGGGCAAACGGCAGGTCCATGCTGATTACCAGCACGGCCACATCGTCGCCGAGGGACGTCGCCTGCTCGTTGAATTTACGTACTTCAGTATCGCAAACCGGCGTATCCAGCGACGGTACCGAGCAAATAACACACACTTTGCCCCGAAACTCTGAGAGTTTGACGGCTGACATGTCGTTGGCCAGCACCTCGAAGTCGGGCGCCGTTTCGCCAACGACCGGCTGTCCGCCGACCAGCGTCAGTGGATTCCCTTGAAATTTGATAGTATTTTTTGCTTCTGTCATATTCCACCTCTTTTCCCGGTACGAACCTGGCCTTCAACCATTTTCGCCGTGATATACTTTATGAAACTCGTTCAGCAGGGATTTAAGCTGCTCGACATTGGCCAGGTCCGTCGTTTGTTTGGCCTTCATTGAATAAACAAGCATCTTATGGAGCAGCGTTAGCTTCTTGACGTATTCATTTTGTGCTTTTGCGTTTCCTTCTTCCGGCAGCTTCACACGCTGGGCCATGAAATAGTATGTGACTATTTCGCTGAGCTCGTCGGCGTGATGGTCCTTGTTGTTCACCCAGCGGACGATTTGGTTCATATTCGGCTTGTCCTGGCCTGACAGCTCAGTGATTAGCTTCATAGATTTTTCTATTGTCGTGATGTGCTCGGCAATGGCGTCAAAACGGGCATCGTCATCGTATATACCGCACGGCACCTGGCAATGTGAATATGCCAGTGAGCCGAAGACCACCGCGAACAGAAAAACTATCCCCAATACGAGTTTCTTCTGGATTTTCTTTTTCATTTTTTGCCCCTTTTCTTATATTAGTAATTTGCAGCTTCCAGTTCACAGTAAGTCTGAGGATGTGCACATGCTGGACATACATCCGGTGCTTCGGTGCCCTCATGGACGTATCCACAGTTTCTGCATACCCACCGAACCGGTTTTTCACGCTTGAAAACAATCCCGTCATTGATGTTTTTGGCCAGAGCAACGTATCTGTCTTCGTGGTGTTTCTCGGCCACAGCGATAGCCTTAAAGGCCTTCGCGATTTCATCGAATCCTTCCTTTTCAGCCACTGCTGCGAATTCAGGATACATCTCGGTTGTTTCGTAATGTTCGCCGGCGGCGGCTGCCTTTAGATTCTCAATTGTGTTGCCGATTACGCCGGCTGGAAATGATGCCGTGATTTCCACTTCCCCGCCCTGGAGAAATTTGAATTCCCGCTTGGCGTGTTCCTTCTCCTGATTGGCCGTTTCTTCAAAAATTGCTGCTATCTGTTCGTAGCCTTCTTTTTTAGCCTGGCTGGCAAAATATGTATACCTGTTTCTTGCCTGTGATTCACCCGCAAAAGCGGCCAACAAATTCTTTTCTGTCTGACTTCCTTTAAGTTCCATTTGATCTCTTCCTTTCTAAAATTAATTAACACAATTTTATTCTATTTACACTTATCACATATCCCCTCAAGGTATACGGCCTTTTTCAGGATTTTGAATTTCTTATCAAGGTTTGCCGGTAACTTAATATTATTAAATGGTTTATGATTGAAGTCTATGATTCTTTTACATTTCACACATTTAAAATGCTGGTGTTTTTCGGTCCCGCCGTCAAAACGCCTGACATCGCCCGATCCTTCAACTATAAAAGCAGCACCTATCTCGCTCAGGGTCAACAACGTTCTGTTTACCGTATCGAAAGATATGCTCGGAAACGTCTTTCGTACCTTTGCATACAGCGTCTCAGCCGAAGGATGATCATCAGACTTAATAAGCTCTTTATATATTTCTATTCGCTGTGGGGTCACTTTTAAACCGTTTTTTCTGCATAAACCGGTAAACCGGCCAATTTTTTCTTTAACCTCGGCACGGCTCATTTTCGTTTTTATATTATTCATGGTCATAACTATATAGTAGTAATTCCTATTTGTCAACTGTGTTCAACAAATTATTTTATTTTTTTACTTGATTAGTCATGAGTCTATGCCGAATTTTTAGTTTTTTCAATTGAATAATCGAAACGTAACCGGCTGCTAAAAGAATGCTTTTTCGAAGCCCTGTTAAGTTTTATTGTGATTTTTGCTTTTTGTTCGTTTAATGATTTCATTTTTGCCTGTCGCCGGCACTTTCGATATAAAATCCTCAAAATACGCTGTAAGCTGCTGTTGAGCTGTGGTGTACTCGGACTTGTTGATTACATTGCGAAGTTCGTTCGGATCTTTTAGGCGGTCGTAAAGTTGGTTGCTGAATCGCAAGCGGTTGTCTCGCTTTTGGTATTTTTCGATGGGGCCCGGATCGATCCAGACGCCCAGTTTGTAGCGTTCAGTAATTACTGTCGCCTGGCTCCAGTTTTCCGAGACGGTGAACTTGCGGCCCGTAGGTATGTTTTCCATCAGCGTTCGAACCAGAGATTCTCCGGGAAGTTCGAGGGCATCTATCGGTCGCTTCAAGTCCAATAATTCCGTCAGGGTCGGATAGAGGTCGATTAATTCTACCAGGCTTTTGTTGACTGTGCCTTCGAGAAAATGCTTCGGCCAGGCGATTATCAGAGGTACACGTAGCGTGTCTTCGTAAACGTTGTGTCCCAGCGCGCATTTTTCCACCATACCATGCGCCGCGACAAAATCACCGTGGTCTGCTGTGTAGATTACGATTGTGTCGTCTCTGAGTTCGAGCCGATCAAGCCCCTCCATAACCCGCCCCACGCACGCGTCCACCTCGCTCGTAAGGGCATAATAATAGGCCACGTAGCGGCGATAAAGGTTATGGTCCTTAGCCGCGGTACCCAGGTTCCAGGGCCGCCTCGTGTTGCGCCGCCAGTTTTGCATCTCAGGCGGCAGGTTTTCCAAAGGCTCGCTCACGCTCTTGGGCAGTTCGGTTTTTTCCGGCGGATACAAGTCCGCCCATTTCTTCAGCGGTGTATAAGGCTGGTGTGGAAAGATATAGCTAGTCCAGCAGAAGAATGGTTTGCCCTGCTCTTTGCATTCGGTTATGAACTCCAGCGTTTTGTCGGTCGCATAAGTCGATGTGCGATTTTCTTTGCGCACATTGGTAATGTGCGACATCAGGTCGGCGTCGTGGCTACCTCCGAAGTCGCGCTTGTGCGCATCTAACTGCCCGCGCTGCGTCACCCAGTCGATGTAGTTCTCATCGGAGGGATCCAGCTTCGGATTGATTGTCGTCGCCGAACGGTCCCAGCCCATGAACAACTCGCCGATATTTGGGAGATGCCGCTTGCCGAAACAACCCGTCCTGTAACCGTTGCTCTGAAATATATGCTGCAGTGGAAATAAACTGTCATGGTAAGGCGGTTTGTTGGGATTATCTAAACACCCTGTCGTGCGAGGGTAAAGCCCCGTCATCAGTGATGTTCGCGACGGCACGCAAATCCCATCCTGGCAATAGGCGCGATCGAAGCGCACCCCGCTTCCGGCAAGCCGGTCAAGCCACGGTGTCTTCACGACTGGATGATCCGCATTTCCCATGACGTTTGCGTTGTGCTGGTCCGCCATGATTAAAAGCACATTCGGCCTGGTTCTATGGGCCTTTTTGTCCTTCGCATATAAATTACATCGACCGAGTCCGACCGCCGCTGCCGTCGAAGCAATACTTCCAATAAAGGATCGTCTTGTTATTTCATTACCTTCTATCATATTTTTATCTTATTTATAATTCACCAGCTTATGTTCACATGCCAGGGGCCTTTGTTAGTCTCAGCGAGAGTGAGTGTCGCCATCAAGCGAGTGGGACCTTCGTCTATAGGCATGTCTGTGTACTTAACCGAAGTCTCACCTTTACTGATTTTCTGACGAGCTTTGCGACCTGAGACTTCAAGCAGCAGTTCGCCGTCAGTATTTACAGCCGGGAATTCAATCTTGATATTGTATTTGCCTGACGTGTCAGCGTAGAGTTCCCAGTAACCGTTGGAATCGGCTGCCCAGGTGCGACCTTTGACGTGTCGCCAGTCCTGTCGCGTGAGGACAACCGGATTCTCGTGGGTAGTGCCGATATGGATGCGGGGTGGAGCATAGTTGTCGGGCCTGGTACTGCTGACGTCGGCGAACCATTCTTCGTACTCTTTCCGCATCGCCTTGACGATGTCAGGTCGTTGGGCGGCCAGGTCGTTTTGTTCGAGCGGATCGGCGGCCATGTCGTATAGTTCGAATTTGGGTTCGCTTTCAAAGTTTTCGCGACCGAATCCACTGCCGTGAAGCAGTTTCCATCGCTGATTTCTTGCCGCGAAATGGTGGTAAAGGACTGGTATGTCGCCCCGGTGCGACTGGATATAGATAGTGCGGTCTTGCCATGCGATTTTCTTGCCCTGAAGCAGGGGCAGGATACTTCTACCATCGAGTTTGAGATCCTTCGGCTTCGGCACATCGCATGCTTCGAGGATTGTCGGCAGCACGTCGATGTGGGCGGCGATTCGATCCGAAGTTGTACCTGGTTTGACAACGGCCGGCCACTGGAAGAAGAACGGCGAATGGATGCCGCCCTCGTGGACGTGGCTTTTCATGCCTTTAAGGCCGGCGACATATCGACGGCCGTTGGGGCCATTATCGACCATAAATATGACAATTGTATTCTCGGTGATACCAAGTTGGTCGAGTTTGGCAAAGAGCTTGCTCATATTATCGTCGATGTTTGTAATCATTGCATATATTCGGGCCCGCTTATCGGGATCGTCGTCATCGGGGAGTTTGTGCCCTTTATCTTGTGGGAAATTCCGGTTGCTCAGGTCCATCGCTTTGTATTTTTCGTACAGGTCTTCAGGAACATCGTGGAACGGGCTGTGCGGTGCGTTTGTTGGGATGTAGGCGAAGAAGTTCTTCGATTGAGCTGTGCATTCCGACATCCAGTTCATCGCCTTGTCGAAGTATACATCGGTGCAGTAGCCCTTGAATTGCTTCGGCTTGCCGTTGTGCATGAGGATTGGATCGGTGTATTTGCCATCGCCCCCGGGCGGATCGGCGGGTTGGCCTATACCACCGCCACGGTGTACGACGGACTCGGTGAAGCCCTGGTCCATCGGTCGCATGGGGTAATTGTCGCCGAGGTGCCATTTGCCAAAGATGCCGGTTTCGTATCCGGCGTCGCGGAGGATTTCGGCTATAGTGATTTCTTCCGGCTCCATCATTGCCCTGCCGACCCATGTATCAACTACCCTTGTTCGGTAATTATATCGGCCGGTCATAAGGCACGCGCGGGTGGGAGCACATACGGGACAAACGTAGAAATTTTCCATTGAGCCGCTACGGCGAGCCATGGCGTCAATGTTGGGAGTCCGTATTAGGTTGTTGCCCGTGGCGCCGAGATCACCGTAGCCCTGGTCGTCGGTCATCACGAGGATTGCATTGGGCCTTTTCTTTGCCGCACGGAAGCCGGCCATCTCTGGACCACATCCCGCCAGAGTCAACGAACCTGCACATATACCTTTTAGAAAGTCACGCCGTGATAGAATTCCTGAACTCATAATCGCTCCTTTGTTGATTCTCCATTGGTAATAACATGTATCACGAACATCTGCCGGGTCTTGTTTTTGGCGATGCCGGGTATGAGAATCGCATCATTGGTACGGTTCCAGCGCGGGGCTGGGTCGACACGGATATCGCCGCTGTATGATCCTTTGTCGATCCCCTTACTGCGAACAAAGGAACCGTCACTTCGCCGATATATGGCGTAATAGTTTTTATTATCTTTCCCGTAGCCGTTGACAAACCAGTCACCACTTGGAGAGAGCGAAATATCGCCCTCAGGCTTGGGAAACATTTTAGGTGTACCTATTTGACCAACGATCTTTTTCTTTTCCATATCATAGAGAGCTTGCTTATCTCCTACCCGGCCGATAAGGATGTTGCCTTCGTCCCATTCAGGATGGCCACCGATAAATTGCTCGTGTAGGGTCAGCCCCGTGCCGTCGGCATTGATCGAGCATGGTGTATTGACCTTGTCGCCTTTATTGCGCATTCTTTTACTCCATCCTGCTCGTACGAAGAAGTAAACACGATTGCTGTCCCGGTTCCAAAGCGTGTGGTTGATGAACAATCCCGTGTGATTTAATTGGGGTCTGCGTTTCTTTATTTCCTTTTCGAGTTGACGGTAAGAAACGAGCAAACGCTTGCTGCCGGTCTTAATATCCACGATGAAAATCCCGTCATTTTCCGGTGCTATTTCGTCTTTGGACCAATCCAGAGCTTGCGGGTAACCGGTCACCAGTCGCAATCGCGCCAGGCGGCCGTAATTTATTGCAAGAAAGGCTGAACCGTCGGAGGCGACACCACCGTTGCCGACAGGTGTGTCATCGAATTTGTATTCGTGAACACGTTTTTTCTTTTCAATGTCGTATAGTACGGTAAACACCCTGCACGTCTCGATATCCCGGTCGTTAAAGAAGAACTGCGTTTCAGGTTTCAATGGGTTCCAATAGAACATTGTCCCTTGCTGTGGATTCCACGCGTGGCATTTATCCAACCGAATAATCTTGTTGTCATGATGAGTATCGACGAGGATCACTGTAGCGAACTCTTCGGGAGTGGGTAAACGATCAATCCTTTCTATTTCAAGACCCAGCACATATCTGCCGCTGGCGTTCCATGGAATCGTCTGGCATTGTCCGATATAGCCAAAGAAATGATGTTTCGTACCGGAGGTAAGCTGCTCGACGAAGAGTTTAATATTTTTCGATTCGGATCCGAAGGTGTTTATACCGCTGATAGCAAATACAAAGAGTATGAATGAGTAAACGCTCCGCGAATTCGATTGAGTTTTTTCCATTCTTGTCTATCCTATACTAATACTTCAAATATTAAATTGTGACTATCCTTTTACACGCTGTTCATACAGCAGGTCCAGGGTCGCCTCTTTTGGGATTGTCACGGCCCTTTCGCACGGCAATAATCCGGCAGCTAAACCGAACACAGCGGCTTATCCTTGCCCGGACCTCTTATCCGAATAGAATACGAAATCTGTCCGGAAAACTCAAGGTTTATGAACCGACTGTTATGAGTTAGTAAAATGTGCTGAAAATAGGGCACAAATCTCGTAACAGGTGGTTGTAAAAATTCGGCGATTACAGTAAACTTAGGTAATCTTGACGCTCGTAACATATTAAAAATAAATAAACAGCCTAAATAATCATAAAGAAACCGGCAGGCCGAGTATATAAACCAAAGCAGCATGAAGCACATTCTAATCATCATTATAAGCCTGCCTATCATAGCGTTTTTCGTAGGTACAAATATTACTATGGCCGCTGCAAGAGGCCCTATTAGATCCGTAGCGGCGGTAAGAACCAAAACTCCGCCGGTTATTGATGGAAAAATCGACGATCTCTGCTGGTCGCTGGCAAATAAAGCGACGGATTTTACGGATTACAGGACGGAGAATTTGGCTTCGGAACAGACTATTGTGCGTGTGCTCTACGACGATGATAACCTGTACATTGCCTTTGAATGCCTGGAGCCGGAGCCGCAGCGCATTGTTGCTATGGAACGGAAATACGACCAGTCTCTCCGCGATGAGGATGGGGTGGAAATACGCTTTGATACCCTTGGAGACCGTCGCACTGCATATGTCTTTGCAATCAATACGCTTGGAACCCGCTACGATGCCCGGACGAGTCTTTACGATTTCCGTGATGATTCTACCTGGGGCTGCGACTGGTATACTGCCTGCACTGTAGCGGAGGATCGCTGGTTTGCCGAAATAGCGATTCCTATCGGCAATATTTTCTTCGAGCGAAAGAACGGCATGGTCTGGGGTGCCAATTTCCGCCGGCGCGAAAGGGGCATGCAGGAGAGCAGTTACTGGTGCTATCGCAGCAGTGAGGCCCGAAGCCCGCGCGAATTCGGCAACCTGACGAATCTGGACCTTGCAAAGGGGAATTTCGACAGAAGCCCCGCCTTCGAAACTTATCTGAGCGGCACTTCGGATTTTGAGCAGAACAGCAATAAGCTGTCCACGGGTCTGGACATATCGATGCGGCTGAATTCGAATATGGTCAGCAACTTTACGATAAATCCCGACTTCGGCCAGGTCGAGGCCGACCCCGATACAATCGAGCTCAGGGACACCGAGCGGTTCCTGCGGGAACGGCGTACATTCTTCCGGGAAGGCAGCGAGCTGTTCAGAACGCCGCTCAATATCTACTACAGCCGGCGCCTGATAGATATTGATGCCGGAGCGAAAATTACAGGCCAGGGCAAGGATTGGGCACTCGGACTGATCGACGTTCAGGGCCAAATCAGCAGGGACGAAAAGCTTCTTGGCGGCAATTACCACGTAGGAAGGCTCATTCATAATATTGGCGAGCAGTCCCACATCGGCGGCATCTGGGCCAATTCTTCCCGCTCGGACGGCAGAAACTTCACCGGCGGATTCGATTCGAAAATATTTCTCGACAGCACGACTTCGTTTACCGCGCAGTTCCTGGGCCTGAGCGATTCGAACGGCGTCGAAACCGATGGCTACGAAGATCGTAGTCATAGTGCCCACGGCCTCTATACTTCCGTCGGGGGCGGTACCCAGCCTTTCTGGTGGCAGGTGGACTATCGTGACATTACCCGCGGTTTTCAGCCCGATCTCGGCTATATTCCCCGGCGGGACATTCGCGGCCCCGGCTCCTTTCTGCGGTACAGAGATTACCCCGAAGAAGGCCCATTCAAGACGATCAGCGCATTCTCGGAGATTGACGTCTATGAGGATGACCAGCACGATACTACGCTGCGTGATTTTATCGAAGGCGGCGGCGTGACTTTTCACAACGAAGTGGAAATCTGGTACAATCGCTCCGACAGTTATCATGCTCCTTATCAGAACCGGTATGACCGCGTTCGAATCGAGTACAATGAGGAAGTCGACATCTGGGATTCGGTCAGCGCCGGCGTCGAAAAAGGCGTATATGAAGAACAGCCCTACAAAGAATATTTTATCGAAAAGCCGATGCGCATTACCGACCGGCTTGTCACCACTCTCAACGGTAACTACCGCCTGCAGCAGGAAAACGGCGACGAGGACATCTGGCTCTGGCGTTCGGTGACGCAGTACAGCTTTCCATGGAACGGAATCGTCAAGTTTACCGCTGAGCAGACATCGGAGGACCGGCACAATCTGACGTTGCTCTTTTCCTGGGAAAAGGTGAAAAAAAACGTCGATTTGTATATAATGCTTAATGATTATGAAACGGACGACGAAGACGTCCAGGCGGCGTTCGTCAAATTGGTATATCGTTTTTAGGTTCATAGGAGAATCAAAAATGTACCCGCAAAGTCAAATCAATCGGCGTAGTTTCCTGAAGGCGGCAGTCGCAACCGCCGGTGCCGCATCAGCTCTCAACCAGATCCCAGCCATCGCCCAGCCCAAAGGTCAGCGGCCTAATCAAACCGGCGATGTGGCCGTGCTGAATCCGCAGGACCGCGTGCCGGTCAGCATGATTATCGACGACTCGACATGCCTTGTGAACATGGCCCACTTCGGCATCCCGCACTTCGCGACGGCATGGCCCGACCGCTACAAGCAGGACTGGAAAAGCCTGCCCCGCGAGATTCCCGACTCGTTCGTCCGCAAGTTCGGCCAGTGGTGTCACGAGCACGGTGTAAAGGGCAAGTACAGCATCGTCCCCTACCCGGCCTGTGTCGGCTGGCTCGACCGCTGCCTACCCGGCTGGTCGCAGAAGGAGCTGGACGACAGCCTCGAACTCGTACGCGAGCTGATGATGCCCGACTGGGACATCCACCCGGAGATGATCAGCCACACATGGGTCATCAACACCAAAACCGGCAGGCCATATCCCGAGCGGACAGGCTATTACCACGAGAACGCCGGCTGGAGTCAGGACAAATCCGCCGACGAGCTGGCCGACTACATGGCCTACGCCCTGCGAATCCTCAAGAACGTCGGCATGCCCTGCGAAGGTATTACTACTCCCGGCGGCTTCGGCAGCCGGAACCGCGAGAACCTCGCCAAAGCGACGCTCGAATCGTGCCGGGACGTTTTCAACGCTGAGATCCCGCATTACTTCCGCGACCTGTTCACTGACGAGCGAAGTGTCGCCCCGCTGGTCCAGTACGCATCCGGGCTCGACGGCGACAATCCCAAATGCGTCGTCTCGGTCATCGGCTGCACGGGCGACTGGCTCGGCGGCTGGGACGGCCTGGTCAAAGGCTCGGTCGATAAGCATATCACCGAGGACCTTAAAGGCGGCCGATTGCCCCAGGTCATCGATAAGGGCGAACCGGCAATAATCGTCTGCCACTGGCCCGGTGTCTATTTCAACGGCGAAGAAGTCGGCTTCAATATTTTCAAAGAGGTCGTCCGCCGACTTCACGCCCGCTACGACAACCTGCTCTGGATGAAGAACAGCGAAATCGCCCGCTACTGGGCGGCCAAAGAGCTTACCCAAATCGACAAACAGGGCCCGCAGGTAACATTCACCGCCCCGTTCGCTACAACTCGCTTCACGGTTCGGCTCAGCGGCAGTTCACAAACACCGCCGAGGTTGACGCTTGCCGGTCAGCGCGCAGAACTTCGCCGCCTGACCGCCCCACTGCAACTGAAAAGCGGCACCTGGCACAGCGACGGCTCGGACATTACGGTCTGTTTCGACCTGCCAAAGGGCGAATCGACCTTAATTATCTGATGAGCAACGAACGCTCCGGCCCGCATTCAGGGCTTCGTGAGTTTGATATGGGACACCACGTGGGGTATCCCACTGTGGTTGGCTTTGTTTGGGTTTGTTTTCTTCGATCCCATTAACCGGATTATTGTCATAATCTCCTTTCATATAAGATGTTGCGCCATTTATGCCCGGCACAAATTGGCTTTGTTTTTTCAAATCGGTTATTGAACTCCCAGCGGTACTGGGGGCTAACTGAAATTGGTCTTGCTCCTGCTCGGCGTACTGCTGCTCAACCTGCCTGATCATTTGCCGTCTTTCAAGCTCGCGCATGGCCTTATTCAGGCTGTTTTCGATCCGCCTTTCGTACAAAATCAGCCTGTCGAGCACCCTTGAATACGAATAGTCCTTGATAATCGACCTTCCGAGGACCAGCTCCGGCCCAGCGGCCCTCGTATCATAATCGATTTCCTGCAGGTCTTTCGGCAGACTATTATGCAGACGCTGCGATAACGGGCTCGACTCATCGCGTGCTATCATCACGTCGATTGCCTGGTTCTGCATACGCTCAGCACGTTTCAGACGCCACCAGAGGCTCGCAATTCGATCGGCCAGAACAGCTTCCACCAGCCCGACCGGTGCAAGCTCAGCGAGCATTTTATCGTGAAAAACCTCATAATCAGCCGGATTTTCACCTTTTATGACCGATTCAGCGAACAAGCCGTGCTTGACAGCATTCTGCGAGACTGCAGCTTTGCCCTGGTCGCTCTTTGGCCCTGTCGATTTTTGTGCATTCTGTCGATTCGCTTTGACTTGTTTTTCAGTTGACATAAGGAGTACCTCCGTTTCTTAAATGATTATTGATAATTGATTAGTGATTATTAACATAACATTCTCATTGTAAATGTTTAATATATATCTTACTTGTCACATATTTGGCCGTCAAGTAAAATAATTCAGTTTTTAAAATTTATTTAACCACTGATTTGCCCCGTTAGATGACGGTTTTTGCCCCCCACGTGGTAGGCTATCTTATGGGGTGAACGCGGATTTAGCAAAAAAAAACAGGAATTAGGAAATAATAAACGAAAAAGGCCCCAAAGGGCACTGAAAACCACGATTAGGACCTGTGGTACGGATTTTTACCAATACGACGGATTAATTAATTTACTAACCTTTTTTTGAGCCAAAAACGGCCAAGTTACGCCCTGGAGACTTAGTTTAGGCCGTTGTAATTTCTTATAATATCACAAAAATACGTAGTCACCACAGTTGACAAACTCCAGAATAAAGACATACTTAATTTCATCATTTGTGTTTAAGTGAAGTTTAATTGGGAAGTTCAGTGCTATATATGTGCAGGGCAGCATAATTTCTATCGACTAACACAGAAAGGAGAAATGACAATGGAGATGAAACAGAACAAAAAGACTATGAAAGGCTGTATGATTACTTTATGGTTAATAATTGTGTGTATGAGATCCATTACTTATGGATACGAATATTCCGATTACATCTGGAATGAATACAACGGCCATCAGTATGCATTGACTCTTGATTACTGTAGCTGGACTCAAGCCCAAGCTTGGGCCGAAGAGGTAGGAGGTCACTTAGTAACAATCAGTAATGCGGCTGAAAATGAGTTTATAGCAGAAATGGCCAAATATTCAAATGGTCGCCCTTCGACAGGCCATGACGATAACACATATAATGGTGTCTGGATGGGACTTTTCACCGTAGATGAAGTTTCTAAAACAGTTGCGTGGGTGAGTGGAGAGCCTGTTAGCTACACAAACTATTTTTGGCCACTTGAACTACGTGTTTATAATCCTCATTGGTACATTGCAGGAAACTTGCATGACAATCCTTCTTATCGGGGCAAATGGGGTTGTAATCCTGTCCACGATACTGATCCTGCTAAGAATATTCGTGGCATGATCGAGATTGACGTTGAGCCGCTTCTTGTTGTTGATGTCGATATTAAGCCGGGTAGTTGTCCGAATCCGCTTAATGTAACAGATAAAGGAGTTCTACCTGTTGCGGTATTAGGATCAGAAGGATTTGATGTCACTACAATTGATATAGCTTCTATTCGCTTGGAAGGCGTAGCTCCGATTCGCAGTAACTATGAAGATGTAGCTACTCCTGTATATGTTGAGGATGAGGATGAATACTGTGAGTGTACGACAGAAGGTCCGGATGGCTATCTTGATTTGACTTTGAAGTTCAAAGTTCAGGAGGTTGTCGCCGTAATTGGCGAAGTCAATAACGGCGATTTGTTTGAATTGAGTCTCACGGGTGTTTTAACCGAAGTTTTTGAAGGAACACCAATAAAAGGAACTGATTGCGTTGTTGTCATTGCAAAAGGCAGCGAGTAAAGAACAAGTCATTTCTTTACTAGCATATGATTGAAGGATTGTCTGCATTCGCTTGCGGTTTTTTTCTTAATCTACACAACCTAATTACCAAATTATACAAATTCAAGCTGAAAAGCAAGATTTACAATGGTCGGGCAGACCGTTGCTAGGAAGAATAAAGGGGCCAGGTTTTGTCATTGATTATCCATTCGACACTTCGGCCTTGCTCAGTGCATGCTTCGCTCAGGACAGGTCGCCACCATGCCCGGCTAATTACAAAGGAAATTCTATATCATCTATCCAGGCGGTGTCTGAGCCATCAGAAGAAGAGCCGTCTTTGGAATAGGTCCATTCAAATATCCTTCTGCCTGCCCTTACCGGAAAAGATACCTGTGTCCAGTCCTCGTCGCCGGACCATTCATCCTGAATTGTGCCGTCGATGTAAAATCTAAGATAGTCGTAATGCTGCTCGGAAGACACTTTCAGCCAGAAGGAAATCTGTCCTTCCGGGAAATCACCTTCGAGTGTCAGTGAAGTTTTTTGATTATTGCCTATAAGGCCCGCCTGGGCGCTGTATTGGCCGGAGTGCGTCTCCGATGTGCTGGCAAACCAGTTTTCATCGCCGTCCAGCAGCCACGGGGGCCGGCTGATATTGCCTGTTTCGAAACCATCGGAAAAAGCGCTGTCTTCGCTTGATGGAGCATTAACTATCTCCGTCAGTTCAGCAAGATTTTCCAGGGAACCTGTGGCCGCTTCAATATCGCCCTGGGCGATGAGTCCTGTCCGGAGAGCATAGATCTCAACAGCAGTAGCTGCATAACCGGCAGTGTCGGTACTTGAGGGCAGGATAAGTCCCAGGTCCGATTCCTTCCCGTGGAAATCTATCGGCGTAAATTCAAAATTCGTGTCCAGATACCAGATCACAACAGCATCCATATGGTGACCCTGCGGCACAACAACATTTTGAATATCGATCAGCAGCATCTGGTTATCTACCCTCTCGGAATTCGACAGATCTTTCTCCACAATGTAATGCTCACCCTGCTCAATAATCATGCCGTCACACAAGCAGGCAAATGCATATCCCGGCGGATGGGCCGATAGAGATGTGTCAGTCGACAAGTACCACTGCCCACCACCGAGGAACTTAACACAAGCACCATCATTCGACACTATTGTTGTTCCCCAATCGCTGTGGTTCGTGATCGTTGCTCCGGTGACAGGTCCCGAATCATAGGGCACGGTTTCGTCGCTACCAATTTCGCTGGTGTATATGCCCGTTTGGCCGTATGTCCACTCGAATGTCTTTACGCCGTGCTCACTTTTATTGAGCGGCATATAATCAGGAAAGAAAACGTTTGATCCGGCAGTCACTACGATATCGTCGAAGTAAACCACCGGGTCATCAGCCATTAACCCGAAAAAGCCCTTCGTGAACGGAAGGCCGCTGGCGTACGCTACAAGTTGACGGTCAATATAGGCAGAGGCATTGTCCCGGCTGAGTATCAGCTTGACATCATACCACTGGTCATTGACGATAGCCGGGTGGTTGACTACCGTCGCCAATTCGGCGGCGGATTCAAGGTCCACATCATGAGTGAAGCGGGGTAGAGGCGGAGTACCCTCTCCACCGATAGTGAAGCGAAGGTATTCACTCGAATCCTGAGCATAGAAGACAAGACCGAAGTCATTGAGGGATTCGGTGAAGTTCGCCATGATTTGTGCGTCGATTGTGTAACTGCTGAGGGACTGGCCCCCTGCTACTGTCAGCACAGTATCGTCATCCGCGCCGACCTGGCCAACATACTGGCCGTTCGACACTGTCCATGTGCCATGAATTTCATTCCACCCGTCAGCGACCCCGTCATTGAAATTATCCTTAAATATCACGACACCGCCCACAGCTCTGACAACCCGGAAGCCGATATCGTTGTACTCGCCATACGATCGGATCCTGAGATGGAGCATGGCATGCAGCCCACTGATACCGGGCGCGTTATCGCCCGCATTGGAGGATGCTTCTCCCCCGCGCACGCCGCGCGTCCCGTATTCTTGGCGCGTCGAAGCTGTCTCATTCCACTCCCATGCATTACCGCCCTGGTCGAACGTTCCGTAGGGGCTGCTGGACGGCTTGGCCGTGTAGGCGCCAACGTCTATTTCTTCGTCATCCCAATTACTCCAAACCTCACTGTCCCAGTTCGCGGAACCGTTGACCATATCCGTACCGGGAGGGGCTTCCGCCTTCGGAGCGATGTCACTGCCAGTAGGGTAGTCCCAGTAGTTGCCCGTTGGCCCGTCATTCTTGTGATATGCCGCCTTATACCACTCATCCTCGCTCGTCACCGCGAACCTCCATTCGGTATTGCGAGTGACCGTGTTGTTAGCGATACCCTCGGCTGTGAGCGTATAGGCCCCGGTCTCTGTGTCGCCGTTACCCTGGCCGTTGTGTAACCAGTTGGCGAAGCGACATGCGTCCCAGAAGCTCACAAACTTCACGGGCTTGTTGGCGCGCCCTGACATGAGGCTGTATGTGTAGTTACCCTCAGAGCCTGAGCGTCTGATTCCGGAGCCTTCCGTGAATGTTGTCCTGGCCATTTCCGAATTGTATAGCTCATGGGGATCGGCCGCTGCGACTGCATTTAGGAACTCGCAGTACTGGGCATTGGTGACTTCATACTTGCCGATTTGGTAGACGTAGTCCACCGCGCCGCAAATGCGATCCAGCCCAAGTTCCTCATCCTCATAGGCATCCACCGCCTTTGGACTTGACAACTCGCCCGGATTACCCGGGTTGGCGACAGTAACGAATTCCAAACTCGTTTGGCCGGATGGCATGTTGAATATGTTTGCCCCTGCCACGCCGGGCGTCAACAAAAGACCTGCTATCACTGAAAACACTACAGTAGGGATCAATACTCTCGTATAAGACACATGCATAACATTCATCACCTTGTCTCCTTTATGGGTACCTTGAATCGCTGACAGTATGGTTAGGAACCCTACCGTTAGCAGTCAATGTCAGAGCATTTCCACGTGAATTGGAGCCCTTCCGGGCTTTAATATACCAAACTGGATTTTCCATATGTACTTCACCGAAACACTCCTGCAGGATTAAGGTCTTATAATACCGTATTTTCATTACAATTTCAAGAATGTTTTGGAAGGTTTTGTGTGATTTCTGACGCCGGTTGCGATGTTAAAATATTGCTGGGAAAGTTTTTAGCCTCTGAGTGTTGATTGTTTGATGTGTATCTTGAATCTTGCCGAAAATAGGTTATATTTGTGGATTTTTATGAGTTTCTTCGACGTTTGCATCAATAAATGTGAAAAAGTGCTCATTTTTCGTGTTTCGAATGACGGTTTTTGATGTCTATATAAATATCAGCCGCTATTTTTGCCGTTTAAAAGACTGTATTTCCGCTTCCGCGGGAACGATATTTTGGAATTATGAACAATCATAAATCGAATTGGTATAAGTTTTTGCCGGCGAAAAGCATTTTATTGTAAGAAATCGGCGTTCTCAAGCGTCTGAGAAGATAGCTATTAGATTGCTTTGCCCGATAACGTATCGGGCTTGGTCTATAATTGTTTTTACGTATAGGTAAGTTCTTTATTTATATAGACATAGGATTGTAAAAAATTTTATAAAACGGTTAGAGAGGATTGAAATTGCGACAACGGAAAAAGTTAGGTGAGGTGCTTTGCGAAAAATCGTACCTTGACGAGTCCGGCCTTAAATTCGCTTTAGCGGAACAGAAAATCGAGCACCGGAAATTGGGCCAGATATTGCTGGACCTCGGTTATATATCGCAAGCTCAGCTCAATGAAGCACTTGCGCATCAGGCTGGAATAGAAAAGATCGATTTAACAAAAGTTTCTATAAGCAGCGATATCGTAAGTCTTGTACCGGCTGAATTGGTCAGCCAGTACAATATTATGCCGTTAAGTCGAAAAAACGGCCGGTTGGAAGTGGCAATGACGGACCCGTTTCAGCCGCAGGTTATCGAGGATTTACGGCTGGTGACCGGTTGCTCGGTGCGTCGTTATTATGCAGATCCGAAGGAGATGGAAAATGCAATATTGAAATTCTACGGCAGCAATGTGGCAAGGATGATGGATGATCTTGTGCCGGCCGAACAGCGAGTCGAGAGCAAGCAGTTGGATAATAATGGCGATTATTCGCCGGCAAAGCTGCATGAGCTGGCAAGAGAGCCGTCGCTGGTCAATCTCGTGAACCTGGTAATACTCGAAGCAATCGAGGCCCGCGCCAGCGATATTCATATCGAGCCGTTCGAAAATCAGGTAAAAATCAAGTATAGAATTGATGGGATGCTCGTTGAGAGGACGCCGTCGTCTAAGCGTCTGCAGGCGGCGATTATATCGCGTATCAAGATTATGGCCGGCATGAATATTGCCGAGCGATTTGTGCCGCAGGACGGGCATATCGAGTTTGCCGGCAAGAAAGGCAGGGTCGATCTTCGTGTTTCGACCGTTCCGACCGTTTTCGGCGAGTCGATTGAGCTGAGAATTCTGGACCGCACGACATCACTGATGAAACTTCACGATTTGGGAATGAACGATCAGTGCCTGGAAGGTTTCAGTCAATGTCTGCAGCGGACACATGGTATTGTGCTGGTCACCGGCCCGACCGGCTGCGGCAAGACGACCACGCTTTACGCTTCGCTTAACAAGATATACTCCCCTGCCGTGAAAATGATAACTATCGAAGACCCTGTCGAGTATCAGCTCGAAGGCATTAACCAGATGCCCGTCAACCCGAAAAGAGGTCTTACTTTCGCGACGGGCCTGCGGCATATTCTTCGCCACGACCCGGACATCGTCATGGTGGGCGAAATTCGTGACCGCGAGACTGCGAATATTGCAATTCGTGCTGCACTGACCGGCCACCTTGTCTTTTCGACGCTTCATACGAACGATGCTCCCGGGGCCGTGACGAGATTAATCGACATGGGTGTCGAGCCGTTCCTTCTGGCCAGTTCCCTTGAGGCGGTTATGGCACAGAGGCTTATACGAACGATTTGTCCTAATTGCAAAGTACCGTACAAGCCGGACGAACATGTAATCAAAAGCCTGAACGGCTCAATGAAGATTCTTCCTGATACGAAGTTCTATCATGGTGCCGGCTGCAACGAATGCGGACAAACAGGCATGAGCGGACGGATCGGGATATATGAGCTGCTCAGGATCACTGGAACGCTCCGTGAGCTGATAGCAGCAAGGCCGACGACCGAACAGATTATCAAGGCGGCACCACCGGACCACATCAGCATGGTGAACGATGGCCTGACCAAGGTGACGGAAGGTATTACCACTCCCGAGGAAATCTTCAGAGTTGCCAAGAGTATCGGCGAGGAAGATTAGTAAGCAAAAAGTGAAAAAGCTATCCCGAACGAGATATGAAATACGAAAGGACAGATACTTAACGTGAACTGGTTTTCTTATAAGGCGGTAGATCAAAGCGGCGGGCACGTTACGGGGACTATAGAAGCGGTTGACCGCAGAAGTGCGGTTGTTGCTCTGACCGAGAAAGGCCATTTCGTAACGGAACTGGTCAAAGATGCCCGGTCGCACGAGGCCGGCGACAGCCAGAGCGAGACGGTGGCATCGGACGTGGGGCAACTTTTGAAATTTGGCTCGCGAAGGGTTTCGAGCAAAGATGTTTTGGCTATAACCACACAGCTCAGCACGGCGTTGCGTGCGGGTTTGCCGCTTCTGAGCGGGCTTGAGCTTCTGCGAAAACAGCAGCACAAACCTGCAGCAAAACAGATGCTCGGTGACCTCGTTGATGCGGTCAGTGCCGGGCACTCTCTTTCGGAAGCTATGGCCAGGCATGAGAAAGTGTTTAGCCCTTTATACCTGTCGATGGTGCGAGTCGGCGAAACAGGCGGAATACTTGAACAGACATCGGCCCAGCTGGCGGACATGCTGACAAGGGAGGAGAAGATTAAAACGAGTATGAAAAACGCCTCGGCCTATCCTATCTTTGTTTTGTGCCTTGGCCTTATTTCAGTAGCAATTATTATAACCGTGATATTGCCGAGAATTATAGGTACTATGGGCGCGGACCTGTCGATCCTGCCGCTTCCTACAAGGATATTGATGAGTCTCAGTTCGTTAATTCAAGGTTTGTTTACGAGTTTCCCGGGGTGGATTGCTCTTGTTGCGATAGCTTATGGATTTTATCACCTGATAAAATGGACGAGAACGAAGGGGCGCCTTCAGTGTGATACGTTTAAGCTTCGAGTTCCGATTTTAGGTTCGGTGCTGCGTACTTTAGCGGTAGGTCGATTTGCACGGACGCTCGGGGCACTGACTATGGGTGGTGTCACCATATTGGAGGCTTTGGGTGTTGTACGCGATACCCTCGGCAATGAGTTGCTGGGCAGGGAAATCGATGCCGTTGCGGATAAAGTCAAACGAGGCGAGCCTCTGGCCGAGCCTTTGGAAGAGTCCGGTTATTTCCCCCCGCTGCTGGTGCAGATTGTTGCTGTTGGAGAGCAGACAGGAAAACTCGATGAATTATTACTAAACGCAGCCGATACCTTCGATGCCGATGCGGATTCGGCCATCAATAAGTTTATGTCGCTTTTCCCGGCGATTTTGATTTTGCTGCTGGCGCTTGTTATCGGCTTTATCATTATGGCGACCCTGCTGCCGATTGTTACCATGCAGCTCGGTGGCGGGATATTTTAGTATTCATTCGGGGCATAATTTATAAAAGGTGCTATTCGTTAAATCGTTTATTGAGAGGTAGAAAATGAAGCGGAAGAAGAACAATAGGAGAAAGGCCTTTACGCTTGTGGAATTGCTTGTTGTTGTCTTGATTATAACGATGCTTGCAGCGTTTGTCGCACCGAGGATGTTCTCGGGCATCGGCAAGACCAAGGCGGATTTAACCAAGGCGAAGATGGCAATTATCGAAAATGCACTTGCCCGCTTTTACATTGACTGCGGCAGGTATCCGGATGATTCCGAAGGGCTTGAAGTTCTGGTATTGCCGCCTTCGGACATGGAAGAAGGCAAGTGGAACGGCCCCTATCTGAAACGCAGCGAACTGCTTGATATGTGGGAAAATCCGTATATTTATGTTGCCGAAGGAGAATACAATCCCGGCAGTTTCGATTTGATAAGCCTGGGGGCAGACGCTATGGACGGCGGCGAGGGCGACGACATGGATATCTATAACGATTAACGTGGCTGTGCCGGACGATTTTGAGATAGCATAACGTGAAAGTGAACTTCATAACAAGACAAAAGGGCTTTACCGTCACCGAGCTGCTTATGGTAGTAGTTATCATCGGATTGATAACCGGGGCCGGGGCCGGTCTGTACGTAGGGACTTTCAAAAAGATGCAGGTGGAAAAGGCGGCGCAGGATTTTTTTCTTACTGCAAAATACGCCAGGTTAATGGCCGTGGAGAAACAAAGCCATTACAAGATGGAGCTGGATCTGGCAAATGGAGGATTTTACTTGTCGACTGTACTGTGGGATGAAGAAAGCGGGCAGGCACAGCAGGAAATAGTCAGAAATTTGTATTGTAAACCCGTGGAGTTTCAGGGCGAGGTTGTGTTCGAATCCGTTGATGTTGCGCCGAGCGGATGGGAGACACAATCGGTCGGTGAGGAGCAGCAGACGATTGTCTTTTCACCGAACGGTACTGCGCAATCGTCGGTTATTCAAATAGGTAATGGTCAGACGCATTACTCGATCAGCATCAGTCCCGCCACCGGCAGAGCGAAGATGTTTTTCGGGACGGCTGAAAACGTGACGATCGGCACTACGGATTTGGAAGCAGAGTGATTATGCCGGCGAAGACCAAAACAAAAGGTTTTACTCTGGTCGAGGTGGTTGCATCGAGCATCATCCTCTGCGGAGCGGTTATGATCGTCGGGGCAATAGGCACCCAGGCGCTGACCGGAACCCATCTTAACAGGAGATATGAAGCGGCCGCCTCGCTGGCGGACAAGCAGCTTAGTTTGATTGATTATATCGGCATCGATTCAATCGTAGAAATGGGACAAGCGGAGGGAGATTATGACGAATCAGGTTACGAATATCATTGGAAAATTGAAACGGAATACCAGGAGATTGACAGTTTGTACTTAGTGATTTTGACGGTAAGCTGGGTCGATAGAAACCGGCCATATAGTATTTCCGTCAATACGATGCTTAACGGAGAGACCCTGTCGGAAGAAAGTAGTGCCGGAACCGGGTAATAGTGATTTTATAAAATGTTTTCGAGAAGAACGGGATTTACGTTAGTTGAAGTTTTGGTGGCATCGACGATAGGCGTGTTTATCGCGATGGTCGCAGTAGGTGCGCTTAGGGCGATAATAGCCAGTGCCGAGATGGTTGACAGCAACATTAACGCCGCGGCGGAAGTCAGATTTGCCGCTAATATGATAGCGCGCGACCTGCAGAATTTTTATAATGACGATGACATTGATAATACGAAATTTATCGGGATGCTCGAAGCACTTGAGAATAATAACTATACGAGCTATCTTATTTTTTACACTCTCGGAAGGACAAAGGCAAGAATAGACCAGCCGGAAGGTGATTTGTACGAAGTGGAATACTACCTCGTGCAGGAGGGAGAAAATTCTGTGCTGATGAGGCGGTTGTGGCCGAATCCAAATAGAGAGTATGAGGAGCTTGAACCGAGAGGAATCCTGACGGTAATTGCGGAAAATATTGCTGCTTTCGAAGTTCAGTATTTCGACGGTGAACAGTGGTCTGAGGAATGGCCGGAGGAAATGCAGGCGCTGCCCGGTCTGGTTTCGATCTCAATCGTTGCCCGGCAGCCGGAGCGCGCCAATCCGCCTTCGGAATCGATCATTGTGAACCTGTCCCGGGCGGGGGCGGAAGACGTTAGTATTCTTCAGGGAAGTGGTACAACCACAACCGCCCAGTAAAGCAGCGGATAAATATAATGGAATGCCCCGGCACGAATATCGGGGCTAACGAATGAAAACGATAACAAAAATAACGAACGATAAGAATTTGACGATGACGGCAGGCGGTCACCGCAAAAACAAAGGGCTTGTTATTATAGCGGTTCTTTGGATGGTCGTTGTGCTTATGGTCATGGTTGCAATACTGTCTCGAAAAAGCCGGCTCGATATGAAGGTCTGCATGGCCAGAACCGAGGCGGTTCGTTGTAAGTGGGCCTGCCGGGCGGGAATAGAAAAGGCCATGGCGGTGATGAACGAAGATGAAACAGAAAACGACAGTCTGCTGGACACGTGGAGTTATAATCCGGAAGACTTCAATGATGTTATACTGGATCAGAGCGTCTTTACCGTTCGGGTCATTGATGAGGCGAGTAAATTGAATATAAACACCGCTACGAAAGAGCAGCTTTTGGGATTGCCCGATATGGTCGAGGAAATTGCCGATGCAATAATCGACTGGCGTGACAGCGACGATGTGCCGAGCGGCGGAGGAGTTGAGAGCGGGTATTACGAGAGTCTGACTTACGGATACATGGCCCAAAACGGCCCGTTCAGGACCCTTCGTGAGCTGCTGCTGGTCAAGGATGTCACCGAGGAGTTGTTCTATGGAGAAGACACAAATCTGAACGGGCGCCTGGATTATAACGAACGAGACGGTCAGGAAAGTCCGCCGGCAGATGACGGCGATGACGTGCTGGATGTCGGATGGGCTGCATACCTGACTTGCTATACGTCCGGCGGTAGTACAGGTGATACCGCGCAGACTTCCACAGGACAAACACAACAATCCGACGCTCAGCAGCAAACATCCTCAAACCAGCAGCAATCTTCCGAAGGACAGCAACAATCATCAAATCAGCAGCAATCATCCGGAAACCAGGGCAGATCGTCCGACAACCAGCAGCAAAGCTCCGGAAGTTCCGAACAAACATCCGGAGATACACAACAAAGCTCCGGAAACGACCAGCAATCATCCGGAAATGGCGGACAGGATTCCGAAAGTACGAATCAAGAGCCGGCAAAAGTCAATATTAACACGGCTTCGGACATTGTGCTGGCAGCTTTACTTGGCGGTGGGGATGAAGCTGAACGTACCGCCCAGTCGATAATAGCATATCGGGACACACTGGTTGATGGAATAGAAGATATTTCCGAGCTGACCGAGCAGGGTGTATTGAATAACGATGTTTTTGGGCAGCTTGAGGATTATATAACGACCAGTTCGAATATTTTTACGATTCATTGTTTTGCGACGGCTGATAGAAGCGGCCTGGGCGGCACGACATTGCAAACAGAAGCGGTTGTGGACAGAAGTTCTACGCCCTTTAAGATACTTTTTTGGTACCAGGAAACGAGCAACTGATAACCGAATATTACCGAGGTCTTTAATTGCCTTTGGAGTGAAAATTGAACGATATGAATAATGATAGATCAAATATTGAATGGCGGTCCGTTGTAGCTGTCGTAAATGATGATGGCGTGTTTAAGGGAGTAGGCCTCCGAAAACAGGGTGGTTCTTTCGAGATTCTCTGGACCCGCAGGAGCGAAGATCCTGATGTGGGCTGGAGAGAATTTGCGGCTGAGTGTGGCTTGTCTGTCGAGCGGACCATGCTCGAAGATTTCGATAGTGACAGGATGATTGTGGCCGGCTTCAGCACGGCGGGAACGATATTTCACCGTACTACCATGCCTGCCGTGGGAGACAAAGAAATCGAGTCGATTGTCGGATTGCAGGCAGAGACGCGGCTTCCGCTGCCGCCGGAACAAATCGAGCTTACCTGGCGGGCCGACAAGCTGGACGATGGGCAGCTCGGTGTTACGATAGCTGTGGCGAGAAAAGAGCAGTTGCAAAAGTTTGTAGATAATGTGCGGTGTTTTCAGCCGACAAAATTACTTTTGAATTGTGAAGGAATAGTGAAAATATGGGGGGCGCTCTTTGCCGGGAGTAAAGAAAATGCCGTAGTTTTGAGTGCCGGAGCACATAATACACAGGTTTGTCTGGTCGAAAATGGACGATTGAGCAATGCTGTAGTGCTCGATACCGGGGTTGATGATTTTTCCTCAACGGCAGAGGATGAACCAAGTGAAACCACGGAAAGATTCGCCCAGGATATGAGAAGTGTGCTGGACTTGTTTGGTTGCGCCGACCAGCAAGAATTGCCTGTTTTTGTGCTGTCCGACGGCAGCGCTACATACGTAAGCATAGTATCATCTCTAAGGCTTGCAGGCTTAAACGCACGAGTAGCTTCGCCGGAACTTGATGGGATAATGGCCAGAAGCGAGCTTTCGTATGAGGATATCTACAGATATCGTATGCCGATAGGACTTGCATTGCTGGCACTCGATGCGGATTCGAATGAGCTTAACATTTTTGAAAATTTGTATAATCCGGTCCGGAAGGTCGTAAAGAAACATTGGTTGTATTCATCGACGGCATCGTTTGCGATTGCGTGTATTATGCTGGTCCTGCTGGTTATCGTTTCATATTCAGTTGATATAGCCGGACCGAATTCGATCGAGAGGCGTATTGAGGAGTCAGTTTCCGATGTCGATATGAACCAGCTTGTAAAAAGGCAGCAATTAATCAGGACGGTGGCACGGGAAAGGCCCGATTTGCTGGATCTTCTTAAGCTGGTGAACGAAGGCGGTGATAGAGGGATAACACTGACCGGGTTGAATTTTAAGAAGGGTCAGCCGGTGAGTATAACCGGGCAGGCATCGAGCAATGACCAGTTGAGCAGATTCGAGAAAAATCTGCAAAAAACCAAAGGTATAGAACAGGTGAATTACTCTACCAGTACGAGCACGAAAAGCAAGAAGATTACATTCACAATAACTTTTCATTATAAGAATTTCAGCAGAAAAACAAAAAGAGCAGGGATTTGAAAGTTGGGAAAATCATGATCGATAAATTGAGCAAAAAAGACATCCGGGCGCTAAAATTCGGTGCTATCGGTGCCGTGGTCATCCTTGTTTTCGTGTTTGGCTCGGCCGGACATGAACGGTGGACGAAAGCCAAAACAAATGGAGCTGTGCTGAAGAGTAAATTAAACATTATCAATGTAGACAAGGCCAAACAGGCGGGCCTGATGTCAATCGTGCCCGTTTTCGAGATGCCGCAGGTTGAGGAAGAGCAGAGATTTCTGTTTCGAGACAAGCTTAGCGAGCAGTTGAAGAAGGCCGGCATAAGAAACAAGCCGCTGCAGATTCAGGCCGGCAGGAAATCACCGCAGTCCGGGTACAAATTGTTACTTGTCAAATGCAACGCTACGTGCAAATTCACCCAGGTTCTGGATTTTCTCGCACGGCTGAATGAGAATCCGTATCTGGTTGGGATTGAAGAGCTCAAAATCAAATGTGATCCGAAAAAGCGGGGAGAAGTGGAGCTGGATTTTACAGTATCTACGTTTGCTAAACAGGAGAGATAAATCATGAAACTTGATAATATCAGAGAACTTGTGAAAAATAAGAACGAGCTGGTTCCGACTGTGCTGCTTGGAGTTTCAGTGCTTTGCGGCATTCTGATTCTCTTGAAGGTGACGGGCTTTTTTGTGGCTTCGGCAAGGGCCAAAAGCATTGTTAAACAGGCCGTCGAGCAGAGTACGGCTGATCAGAAAAATGTAGAGAAACAATTAGCAAGTGCGGCTGCGGTTTCAGATGAATTAAAAAAGAACAATCTGTTTGCCCCGCCTGAGGCCAAGAAGCACCCTGTTCAGGAAGTGTCCGGCATTTTCGGTGACCAGGTGCTGATACAGAACAAGTGGTACAGTGTCGGTGAATCGGTAAAAGATGCAAAGATTGTGGCTATTGGAGCTACGTCGGTCACAATCATGTGGGAAGGTAAGGAGAGGACCTTTCTCCCGATCGAAGCGAGAATTGTCGAAGAAAAGAGCGGGCCGCGAGGCAGAACTGCGACGGCTCGGAATAAAGAGGATGAAGATGATAGCAAAAAAGAGAATGGAGAAGGAAAGCCCGAGTCAGTTACGGTTCGAGCTGAGGCAGGAGGTCCGCAGCGAATTTTTGGCGGCAGAGGTGGGCCCGGAGAGGGATTTATGGCAATGAGAGAGAGATTCGAAAATATGTCTGAGGAGGAACGACAAGCTTTTAGAGAACGAATGCGCGAAAGATTTGCCAGAGACAGAGGGGGGGATTTCGTACGCAGAAGGGGACCGGGTGGACGAGGTCCCGGCGGAAGATAACAGCACAATTATTCGAATGAGGTGAATAATATGAAAAAGTCAGGAACAACAGTAATCTTTGTTTTAATCTGTATTGGGGTGCTTATTGCTGCTTTTGCAATCGGCATTTGTATTAGAAAGATCCGATTAGGGAACGAATCTACAGCAACAACAGCCCCTGAAAAATCCCCCGGCGAGCTTGCAAGGGAGCGAGAACAGGCAAGGCGAATGCCCGGCCCCGAAGGAACGCGCAGAAGCGGCGAGCTTTCTCCTGAGCAAAGAGCCGAATTAACAGAACAAAGAGCAGAGATGAGGCAGCGATTCGAGAATATGAGCGATGAGGAAAGAGAAGCGTTCAGAGCACAAATGCGAGAAAGATTCAGCGGCAGACGAAGGGACATGGATCCTCAGCTTCAGCTCTCCGATGAAGAAAGAGCGAAAATGAGAGAGGAATTTGACGCACTCAGGGAAAAATGGGACCAAATGTCAGAAGCCGAAAGAGAAGAAGCGAGAAATCAGATAAGCGAAAAATATGGTTTTAGTCCCAGAGGGCTCGGTGGAGGCCGGGGCTTTGGTGACAGAGAAGGTGGCAGACGGCGCCCGATTATCAGGTCTGAGGCCGAACAATCAGACGCTGAACAATCAAACGCCGAACAGTCAGAAGATAATTAGTTTTTTTGAGGACAATACAATGGAAAGGTCAAAATCAATAATATCAATTGTAGTCGGTCTTGCGGCGATTCTTATTGTCTGGAGGATTGGTTTTTACCCGCCTGCGCCCGATCCCCAGCAAGAAGAAACTCAGGTTGAAGATGAAACCGAGGTTGCTGCTGAATCCGATGATTCGGGTGACGTTAACGAGCCGATGGTTAGTCTTGATGACAGACCCGAAAGGCCCGGCAGATTTGGAAGGGACAACAGGCCAGTCAGAATGTTTGCCGCTTCTGATTCTGAGCCCGTCGATCCGAATGACCCTAATGGGCCGATGGAATTCGTGAACCTTAAAAGTGTCGAGATGAAAAGCATCATCCAGAAGCTTGCGGACTGGACCGGCAAGGTAATCCTTCCGACAGATGAGGCGCTTAAGCAGAAAGTCACTATATATGCGCCGGATAAGCTACCGAGAAGTGAAGCCCTTCGTGTTATATACAGCGCGCTGCGTCTGAAAGGATACATTGTCGAAGAAAGCGACGGCACTATCTTTCTCAAGCCTATTGCGGACGCAAAACTCGGCCGGGTCCCGGTAATACCCGCCGATCAGCCGCTCGCTATGATTGAGAACAAAGATCAAATTGTTCAGAAATTTTTCGAGCTGACAAGTTACAATCCATCCGAGATGGGCACAATTATTCAGCCGTTAGTCGGTGAGCACGGCTACGTTAGCGTTGACGAAACCGGTGGTACTTTGATGGTGATTGATACGGTTGCGAACCTGATGCGTCTTGAGCGGATTATTCAGCAATTTGATGTGCCCGGAACCGAGCAGTCCGTGACGGACATTATTGAAGTTCGTTATGGCGATCCTTCGGAAATTGTTCAGATGTTGAACATTCTGTTAGGTGAGACTGAGGGCAGGAGTACCATGAGATACAACAGGTACAGAGATGAAAGAGACAGACGCTCGAGGTCAAGTTCATCCAGAAGCTCATCCGAAAGGTCATCAAGCAGCACTGCCAAAAAAACGGCTTCGACTGGTGATACGGCTACATCTGTCGTAGTGGGGACAACACGAGGACCGGTGATTCTTATCCCTGAGCCCAGACGCAAATGGATCATAGCGAAGGCATCGGCGGAAGATTTGAAACAAATCAGGGAATGGATCAGTAAGCTTGACAAGGAAGAACCGGTCGCAACGGATTATGAGGTAGTTCAGCTCAGGTATGCTAATCCTGTTGATGTAGAGGACGCCGTCGAACGTGGATTCGAGGATATGCCGGGGATGGAATTTTTACCGAGCGTTCTTGTTGAGTCTGTGGATGAGACAAGACAGGTTGTGATCTTCGGCAGAAAGGACCTGCGCGAGATAGTCAAGGGAATGATTGCGGAAATGGACGTTCCTCCGGGCCAGTTCGAGACAGTCCATATTAAGCTAAAGCATGCCGACCCGGACATGGTCAAAGAGAAGCTGGATGAGTTGTATCAGGAGGAAATGACCGGCGGTATTAGCAGCTTTGGCTTTAGGGGCGGGTACAATCCTTATTCCAGGAGCCGGGGAAGGGGCAGTTCGTCACAATCTTCCGAAATGGTGAAAGTCGTCTCATACACTACACTGAAGGAGATCACGGTTATTGCCTCGCCGGAAAATATGATAGAAATCAGAAAGCGAATCGCCGAGTGGGACGTTCCGCTTGATGTCGAATCGGTTAAGCCGAGAATCATCGAGCTGCGCAACTGCGACCCCGTTGAGATGGCCAATCTTCTTACATCACTCTTCAGCGAAGGCGGCAGCAGCAGTAGCAGCCGTGGACTTAGCATGTTTCGGGGTATGTTTGCAACCCAGTTGGTTGACCAGCAAAAGATTATTGGGCCGCTATATGGACAGTTGACTTTCGAAGAAGTCCCCGGCACAAAAAAGATCATCGTAATTAGCAAGATTCCCGAAGCGTACGCAGTGATCGAGCAATTGGTCATGGAGCTTGATAAGGCGGAAATGGCTGAGATACCGAAAGTTATAGAGCTCAAATATGCGGACCCGGAAGAGCTTTGCGAAATCCTGAATGCGATGTTTGCCGAGGCGGGAACGTCTGCGACTCTCAGTCGCAGCGATGTGGGACTCAGCGAATATTCGATGGAGGAAGAAACGCAGACCACATCTCAGAATACGAACCAGGATCAATACACGCCGTGGTGGGCCGGCGCCGGCGCTCGACGCACGGTGGATGAGGAAATGCCGATAAGCAATGTCATAGGCAGGATACGTTTTGTTCCTGATTCTCGAACCAAGTCTGTTCTGGTACTGTCGCCGCCGGAATTTATGTCGCAGATAGAAAAGCTGATCGATGAGCTTGACGTGCCCGGCAAACAAGTCATGATAAAGGCGATAATTGTCGAGGTTGACCACGAGAGCATGACCTCTCTTGGCGTACAGGTCGCACCGACCGGCTCGGAGACACTGGCATTCGGCAATTATGACGAGAATACTGCCGCTGTCCTGAACCAGCTCGAATATATGCATAATCGCGGCTCATTCACATTCACAGCGATGGCTGATGTAACTGCAATGCTCGATTTCCTCGTCACGACGACTCATGCCAAGATTCTCAATCAACAGACATTGTGGACCGAGGACAACGAAGAAGCGAGTTTCTTCAAGGGCGACAAAGTTGCGTTCTTCACAGCTACGACAACTACAACGACAGTCGGCGTCACACAGAATGTCGAGTTTTCGAGGGTCGGTATGACTCTGGCGGTCAGGCCGAGTATTACTCCGGAAAAGAGCGTGGATATGATAATAAATATTCTTATCTCACAGCTCACTGCCGAAGAAGAGAACGGCCAGCCGGTCAGAAACGAAATGGAGACAAAGACCAATATGATAATAGCCGACGGCCAGACTGTTATGCTTGGCGGCATCCTCTTCCAGGAAGACAGGGTAATTGAAAAGAAGGTCCCGCTGCTGGGAGATGTGCCTATCATTGGTGAGTTATTGTTCAGGAACAACGAAGTTTCCGCCGCTAATAACGAATTGATAGTGTTTATTACGCCGTATGTGATAGACGATCCCGAGACAGTGCTTCCCGCTACGAGAGAGGAAATGGAGCGTTCGACGGATAAACTCGAAAAAGTGCAAGAGGAATTGGATGCTACTGTTGAAGCTCTTATGAAGAAAACAGGTAAACTCAGGAAATAAACCGTTCGACATTTGAGAGTACTCGAATACGTTCAGCATATTGCTTAGATTGACGGCAGTGTTCGTCGGAAAATTATAACGGGCACTGCCGTTTCTTATGGCTGCCGAGAGTACGAGCAGTCATAGAAGTAAAAAATTAATTAATCGTCAATAATGGCTAAGGTATGAATGTAATTTCAAGCTTGGGTGCGTAATCGCTGTCGCGATCATAGGAAGAGAAATTCCGGTAACCACCTTCGGATCTGCTGCTGTATATAATTGCCAGCGAATTATTTGATGACCATCCATCCCTATCAATTAATTCCTGGATTACCTCAGCAATATCAGGACTTTCATACCAGGTATCCGGTGACCAGGGCTCGATAATATCCCAATTTATCGATACGCTTGTCCTGGGAAGAGAATCGATATGACGGGAAATGCCAAAAGAGGCAGCATTGTCAGCGGATTCTGCTTCGATCTTGCCAAAAGTGATATCGGTCAACTGATCAGTATAAGCGCATATCTTTAGACGCGCGCTGATAATTATAGCGCCCCGGGGAATTTCCACATTTCTGAACACCATGCCGGACACGTAATAAGGTGGTTTCGCAAACGAAGAAGAACCTACTCTAAGGAAGTCCATGTCCAGATTCTGGAATATGTCCTTAAAAGCATACCCATCATCTTCACTGGCGGTAACCTGGCCGACATAATAGAGCTCTGATATGGGAGGTAATTTGAATTCATACGCGCCCATGTCCACAGTGTCGTTTACAATGCGCGGGTATCCATCAAGGTCCGTAACTATTGATTGTGGAATCGCCGAGTTGTCACCTGCATCAACACATAGCGAGTCCGGCAATAAACGCAGGTCATCATCCTCTGTGCCAAAGATGTTATCCGCCCCGTCGGCATCTACAAACAATGGATTAATATTAATATTGCCTTGCCCTGACCAACCCCCTTGTACGTCGCTGTATGTTATTCTGATCGTCGAGCCATCAATGTTCCATATTTTATTTCCACTGTCCCAGAGTATACAGTTTGTGAGTTGAACGGTGCTCGGAAAGTCTTGTTCACGAGAGTCATAGGATAAAGAATTTCCTCTCGGCGCTGAATTTCGTGCGAATGTGCAGTTTATGAAGATTTGGCTGCTGTCGATCTTCGAATTCCATGTGCATATCCCGCCACCGCCACCACCGTAACTACGAGCTATGACCAAATTGTCGGTGATTATGCAATTGATCAAGATGGGATTGCAACCATCTCTATTGAACACTCCGCCGCCTTCACCATCAGAAGAGCCTTCTTCTCCTGCTGTGTTTCCGACGATCTTGCAGTTAGTCAGTGTTGGACTGCTGAAAAACTGGTTAAATATTCCGCCTCCACGCCTGGATGCATGGTTGCCGTTAAATGTGCAGTTGATGATAGTTGGGGTGCCTTCAGGCGCAGTGTACACGCCCCCGCCGTAGTACGCCCGGTTACCGCTAAACTTGCAATAGCTAATTATTGAACTACTATTCCCGCAACAAATTGCACCTCCACGATGTGCTTCATTGTAGCTAAACGTGCAGTTTGTGATCGTAGGATTGCCGTCGGTGCCGTACATTCCGCCGCCCACGCTGTTATCACCATGCCGATCATCCGCATTGCCCCCGATAATAGTAAAGCCGTTTAGCACGGCCGTTTCATCGCATCCACTACCTGTTAAAACGTGGTAGCTATTTTCACCGTTGTTGACGAAATCTGCGCCATCATCGCCTATCAAGTCGCCGCTGAGGATACTCTTGTATAGGTCGATATATCGTGCATCGGGATCTGGTTCACTATATCCACCGTAGCCGCCCTTGAGAGAAACACCATTGATGAGTTTGAATGTGGCTGTGCGGTTTCCGGGTGTCTGAATTACTCCTTGATCCGGTTTGTATATACCTTGGGCCACCCGGATTTCGACTGGCTTCTCAACGGATCTTGCATCTGCCAGAGCTTCTTGCAGAAAGGTATACGCATCGGTCCAGCTTGAGCCATCATTTGCAGCGTTTGCATCATCATCAACGTAGATAATTCTTCCTTCGGTCTCGGGTGAAACTGACGCCCCGACCGTAAAGCTCCAGACATAGCCTTTATGCGTTCTGACGCCATCATACTCATCGATCCGCCAGTAGTAGGTCTTCCCTAATTCAAGACTGCCGGGAGTATAAGTTGTAGTTCCTTGTGTGCGTCCACCGGAGGCGTTGTACACCTCGGCAAAATTATCACTGAAATACACAGTGTGCAATATAGCATCATAACCCGGCTTCCAGCTAAGGGTCACATCGGGATCTATAAATTCGGCGCCATCAGCAGGTTCAGGATCGTAAGCCAACCTGGGTGAAACTATAAAACTCCAGACATCTCCTATCCATGGGCTGTCCGGGTGCAGATCATTGATATCATCGATTCGCCAGTAATATGTTGCCCCAGGAACAAGACCATCCGGATAAGGAAATCCGGGGAAGCCGACAATATAAAACGTCAAACTCTGGTTGCTTTGGAACGTATCCCCTGTGCCGTCTTTCACATCGTCATAATTTTCCCCGAAATATATATCGTTCGAGACTGCATTAATTCCCGGCACCCATTCAAGACTTACCCATGTATCCCTATAGATGGCATCATCAACTGGGTGCGGTCTCGATGCATATGACCATCCCTCGTCAGCCAGGCTCAGCACTAAAATAAAAGAGGTTAGATAAATCAACTTCTTAAAAAAAGTGGTTCTCATTGAGATTGTCCGCAAAACTTGTGAATAACTCGCCTTCGCCATCTTCGATTTCCTAAAATCATTACTTTTTTTACACTTTTCCTACTTCTATAAAGACATACGCAGGAAAATCTTCATATTGCAGGAATTTCTGGAAAAAGTGTAAATAAGATTCTGAAATTTACTTACTTATAGATACGGTCGAAAAGCTCAGCAGCCATGTTTTCATCAAGACTTTTTAGTATCTTGTATTCGTTAAGGGCAGCAACTCTGTTTCCTGCTGACAGGTATGACAATCCCAATCCAAAGTGAGCATCGGCATCTTTAGGCGTTAGAGAAACGGTCTTTTTGAAGGCTTCGATGGCTTCGGAGTAGCGGCCCATCTCGCCGTAGGTGATTCCAAGGTTGGTATAAGCATCGGGAAAATCAGGCTCCAGTTCGGCGACCTTTTTAAACGCTTCTATCGCCTCTTCGTGGAGAGCCAGTTCGTTGCTGGCCATCCCTAATCCGAAGTAAGCCATCGCATAATCAGGCTGTATTTGAATTGCCTGCTTGCAGGCTTCGATTGCCTCGGCATATCGGCGGAGTTTGCCGTAAGTCATTCCCAGATTCAGATATGCTTCGGCGAAATCAGGCTGTAGCCGGACTGCTTGTTTGAATGCTTCGATGGCCCGTTCATTACGGTTCAGCCCCTCATAAGCAATTCCTATACCCAAATAGGCCATTGCGTGGTTGGGCTTTATTTGAAGCGCCAGCTCACAGACCTCAATTGCCTCTTGATGACGGCCGAGTTCGCTATATGCAAGCCCTAAGCCGGAATAAGCGTTCGGATATTCCGGATCGATAATAATTGCTTCGGTGAAGGCTTCGGTTGCCTCTTCATGGCGGCCAAGCTCACCGTATGTCAGTCCAAGATTATAGTAAGCCTCAATATAATTCGGATCTATACGAATCGCCTGCTCGTAAGCGACTGCCGCCTCTTCATAGCGGCCGAGAGTGTCGCAGGTAATGCCCAGGTCATAATGTGCTGTCGGATCATCGGGCTTGATACGGATTGCCTGCCTGCATGATTCGAGTGCCTTGTCATACCGGCCGAGTTTGATATATTCTGTACGGAGCCTGTAGTGGGCCTCCATCAGATCGGGATTAATCTGCAGAGCCTGCTTAAAGGCTGCTATCGCATCTTCACTGCGGCCAAGCTCGCTATAAGCGACGCCCAGATTATAGTGAGCATCCACGAAGTCAGGATCGATACGGATGGCCTTTATAAAAGCCTCCATTGCTTCTTCATGCCGACTAAGTCCGCCCAAAAGGACGCCCAAATCATAGTAAGCTTCCGCATTATCAGGCTTAACGTCAATAGCCATATTGAATGCTTCTATTGCTTCATTGTGAAGGTTAAGTTTGGCATAGGACAATCCCATGACCGAATACGCCTTGGCAAGCTTTGGTTCGATACGTATGGCCTTTTTGCAGGACTCGATAGCTTCTTTATGGCGGCCGAGACGGTTATAAGAAACGCCGCTATAATAATGAGTTTGAGCGTCGTTTGGTTTTATGCCGAGAGCGGTTTCATAAGCCTCCAATGCCGAAAGATGGCTGCCAAGTTCGGCATAACAAAATCCTATATAAAACCACGCCCCGGCAGACTTTTGATCTACCTCGACGATTTTCTTGAATGAATCGATCGCTTTTTTGTGTTTGCCTGCCCATACGAAAGAGATACCAGCCTGAAATGAGCTTCGGCCTGCATCTGTTTTCTTCTCCGAAGCCCATTGATCCAAAGTCTTGCCGGTGGCTGTTTGATTGGCAGATAAAAACGGTTCTATCGGTACAGCGAAGTTTACAATCTCGCCTTCTATCGACCGCGCGGCGGCCATGCCGATTACTTCTGCTCTTGTATTGAGCACGGGGGCGCCGATTGAATCTGCCTGAACCGGTGCGGATATCTGACATATCTTACCCGTTGATGGTATATCTCGAACGGCGATAACGATTCCACTGCTGATTTTTGCCGAATTATCGAATGTGATAACCTGTTCGGTTACTTTCGGGACTGCTGAGGCAAGCTTTACAAATTTAACGGTATCCTCAGGGATATCGACTACTACCTTTACCAGGCCGCTTTCCGGACTCTCTGCCGGCAGCAGCTTTATAGGATATTTCTTGCCGTCGATAGTTATGATCTCGGCGGTATGCGCTCCTTTTAAAATATCGTAATTCGTAATGAAATCGCCCTGCTTGTTGATACAGAATCCCGCTCCTTTGTTCAGGATGTTTTTATTGCTGTCGTAGGTGACGACAGTCGCTACGGCAGGTTGAATCTCTTTGAGAAACTCGGCCGGATCGACGGCCGGTAGTGCTCTGACGGTGAATGCGAGCAAACAAAACCAAATCGAACATATTCTCAGCATTCTATTCATAAAAAACCTTCCGTGGTTTATTTCGACGAGATTGTCTTATTTGTTTACTTCTCTGGTTCCATAAGCAGCTAACTTATGCCGGTTGCTTTGCTTCTGGGGTTTGCTACTGCTATAAGAAATGATGATAGTCCGAAAAAAAAGGGTAGTCCAGATATTTCTTTGACAAGTCCGCAGGATATAGGGGATAATCCGAGAAAATTGAGGACTTTTTATGGATGCATCTTATATAAGACCGGATGAATTGCCTGATTTGAACATCGAGAGGATTGGCCCACCGACGATCGATTCGCCACTCATTCAAAGCAATCGTCATTTTGTCGACGACGATGAGAGAGTACTTATTTACTCACATTCTCATGACCTGAGTGAGTCTCAGGATTCGGGAAAAGAGCCTGCGATGTTTGAGAGGGCCGGCCCCCGCCGGAAGATTTTCTTCGATCCGGCAGAACTTAACTGCGGCATCGTTACCTGCGGCGGATTATGCCCCGGCCTTAATGATGTCGTACGTACTATCACCCTGAGTCTTATCTGGCAGTACGGCGTAAAAAATGTTTACGGTTTCCGATACGGATACGCCGGCCTGACCTCAAAGCCGCCGCAGCCGCCCATGCTTTTAACGCCCGAACTCGTAAATGATATTCATATCAAAGGCGGAGACATTCTCTCATTGTCCCGCGGTCCGCAGGATGCGGATGAAATGGTCGATACTCTGGAGCGCATGGGTATCGGCATTCTATTCACTATCGGTGGAGATGGTACGCTGCGAGGTTCGCGGGACCTGGCTGAGGCGATAAGGAAAAGAGGATTGAAGATATCCGTAATTGGAATTCCCAAAACAATTGACAATGACATTTCCGGTATAGAGCAGTCTTTTGGTTTCTCGACCGCCGTCGAGGCTGCCAGCGATGTAATCAGTTGCGCCCATGAAGAGGCCAGAGGGGCCTGGAACGGTGTGGGATTGGTCAAGCTGATGGGACGCGATTCCGGTTTTATCGCCGCCTATGCGACCCTGGCCAACAGCGATGTGAATTTTTGCTTCATCCCGGAAGTTCCGCTCGTCCTGGAGGGAGAGAATGGATTTCTGAGCGAGCTGGAAAGAAGGCTGGATAACAGGCACCATGCAGTCGTTGTTGTTGCTGAAGGTGCCGGCGGCCATTTAACGGAGGAAAGCGATGCTCCGAGAACTGATGCATCCGGCAATATTCTCCGCATGGACATCGGCCTGATATTGAAAGAAAAAATCGCCGAATATTTCAGGAGGAAGGAAAAGCCGCTGTCTATAAAATATATCGATCCCAGCTATATGATTCGCAGCTTGCCCGCGGACGCAAATGACTCTGCGTTCTGCGTGATGCTTGGCCAGAACGCCGTGCACGCAGGCATGTCGGGACGGACGAATATAGTCGTCGGATATTGGAATCAATACTATGTCCATATTCCCACATCGCTGACGGTTTTGAGAAGGAAAAAAGTCGATCCCGAAGGTCATTTGTGGCAGACAGTTCTGGAGATAACCGGCCAGAAATGCTGAGCTGAAAATCAGCCCGATTGTCCATCTGGAATCTTTGCTCCGACATCTTTACGCCAGGCTTTGAGAAGATCCTGAAGCTCGGCGATCTTTTCGAGATTCGTGCCAGCAAGATTGTTTCTCTCGCTTATGTCGTTCGCAAGATTGTAAAGTTCCTTTTGGCCGGTATCGAAATACTCGATAAGTTTCCAGTCGCCCTTCCGGACGGCGCCGGAAGAACGACCGCCCAGAAAGTGCGGCTTGTCCAGCGGATAATGCCAATAAAATGCTTTACGTTTAAGCTGGTAATTGGGATTCTTCAATAAAGGAAGGATGGACACGCCGTCGCAATGATGTTGAGAGTCGGAGCCGGCTCCTACTAATTGACAAAGCGTCGGGTAAAAATCCATGTTGCTTGTCGGCGTCTTGCAGATAGTGTCGGCCGGCACGATGTTCGGGTAACACACGATCAATGGAATCCGAATACCCCCCTCATAGAGTGTCGATTTACCCGCTCGAAGCGGAGCGTTGCTTGTCACACGGTCTTCCCCGCCGTTGTCACCGGTGAACACCAGGAGCGTCTCGTTGCTCAGGCCCAGCTCATCGAGCTTTTTGACGATCATACCGATACCTTCGTCGATACTCTTAAGCTGAGCGGCAAGATGCGGATTATTACGGCGTGCCTTGAATCCTTTACCGGAACCGGGCTTTTTCTCGAATTCTGCTACGAGTTCAGGCTTGCCGTTAAGCCTGGTATGGACAGCATAATGGCTCAAATACAGGAAGAATGGTTCATTTTTATGCCGCTCGATAAACTCGACGGCTTCGAAATTACATCGGTCAACGAGGTGTTCTTTGCCGCCCAGGCGCTTTTGAATCTCGCGGTTGAAGTGATACGGATGAAAGTAGCTGCCGCCCCCGATTCCGCGATTCTCCGAGACAATTGTCTCATCGAAGCCATGCATGGCCGGGGCGGATTCCTCTGCCCCGTGGTTGGCGTAGCCGGTCAGGTGCCACTTGCCGATTATACCTGTTGCATATCCAACACTCTTCAGCGCTTCGGCAATAGTTATGTATTTTGTCGAAAGGTGCTTCTTGTCGTTGGGGCGAAGATAATCGGTTATACCAACTCTTGCCGGGTATTGCCCTGTCATTAAGGCTGCACGGTAAGGAGAGCAAACCGGTGCGGCGGCGTATGCATCGTTAAAGCGCATTCCCTGCTGAGCAAGCTTGTCCAGGTTCGGCGTCTCGTTAAAAGTGTTGCCGTAGCAGCCCAGTTCCGCCCAGCCGAGATCGTCGGCCAGGATGAAAACGATATTTGGTTTTTTGCCGGCAGCAGACTTTGGTTTCGCAACCGCTCCGGTCATGGCCCAGCCGGCGATACCTGCTCCTACGGCCTTTATAAAATCGCGTCTTGTGCTCATAATCTGCTAAAATGACAGCATTGGTTCGGCGCGTTTGAGAAACTGGATAGGAACGCCCCAGGGATCGCGAAGCATAACGAGTTTGTCGCCGCTGTCGGTTACAGTTATATCGGTGGCGATTGTGGCGCCGGCGGCGACGAGCCTGCGGCGTGTTTTCTCGACGTCGTCGACCATAAAGGCGATATGAAGCGAAAGCGGATTCATTGCTCTGTAATTCGGCACGGCGTCCGGCGGATTGTGATATATCTCCAGCATCATATTGCCTCTGGCATCGGATATGAAATGCATATTGACCGGCGGCGGGCCTTTGCGGACAATTTTCATGCCGAGATTTTCGCAGTACCACTTTGCCATCTCGACGGGGTCCTCGACGTTAATAGCAACATGTTCGAGACGTGTTCTGTTGCCGTTATGTGTCGTTTTGTGCTCTGACGGCCTGCTGTGTGTTTCTGTCGTATGCACACTAACACATCCGGACATTGTGAATCCCGCCATAATCAGCGTTACGATTAACAGTTTATAGCTGACAACTTTGTAAATCATGCTGAATCTCCTTTTAACCGAATCCATAAAATTTTAGCATAGTGCATTTTAAGTCTATTTGCATTTAGCGAATCGGTGTCATTATCAGCAGGCAATTCAATCCCGTCAAGGTTCATGTTCCAGGGATTCGAAATCTGTGCTTAATATTGCAGCTAAATTTTCTTCTCGTAATACAATAATAAGCCCTTTTTTGGTCCTAAAACTCTGGTGTTTAGGGCTCAGCAGGATAATGAATCCATGAAATTTTCTATGAGTCCTAAATACCGGCTCTGTTTGGCATAAAAAGTCTTGACTTTTTGTCGTGAATATGGTATCCTATTATCGGTCGCAGGTGTGATGAAAAGCTGCTATAGCGGCATTTTCAGGTCTTCTCCGATAACACACCAAACGAAGTGACTGGTAACGCCGGTTTTCGTTTTGCCGGTTAGTAATATTTGTGAGGATATAAGCGTGCTAAAGCCAGCAGAGCAATGGTTTTATTGATTTTTTCTACGGGAGAATGCCATTCAGCACGTCTGGAATTGTTTTTAGCCATAAGGCGAACCATAGCACAGGATACAAGAAGGTAGTATTTTTGAAGGAGACGTAAGTCGAAAAAGTCGATACTTATGTGTTCCGAACTGTAGCAATATTAGTATACTTTTTGGTTTGACTTACCCCTTAATGGGCTTGTCTGTTATCAGGATATGTGGAGGGGTCTGTTAGGTCTGTCCGTGAAGCGAGTTAACGGGAGAAATATGAGAACAATAGTGATAACGAATCAAAAGGGTGGTTGCGGCAAAACAACCACAGCGGTGAATCTCGCTGCCGCTCTTGCCCAGATGGGTCATAGAGTGTTGATAGTCGATCTTGATCCACAGGCACACGCAACTCTTGGCCTGGGCTACGAACCTGATACCCTGGACAGAACCATTTATCATTCTCTTGCCGGCAAACAAATTGCAATTTCCAAAATCATAACGAACACGAAAGTCAATGGCCTTGATCTTGCACCAAGTAATATACTGCTTGCTAAAGCTCAAACTGAACTTAACGACATAGCACGAAAAGAATACGTTTTGGCCGACCAGCTTAAAACTGTCGGCGGAAAATATGATTTCTGCGTTATCGATTGTCCGCCTTCGCTCGGCCTTTTAACCTTTAACGCTCTTGTTGCCAGCACCGATGTGATAGTGCCTGTTCAGGTTCACTACTATGCATTGGAAGGTCTCAAGCAGTTGCTTGAAACCGTGAAGATGGCCAGGAGACGGTTCTACCCGTGTTCCGTAAAGATTTTGGGTTTATTGCTGACTTTCGTAGAAGGTAAAGCCGCATTAAGCCAGCAGGTAGAACAGCAGATGAGGCAGTTTTTCGGCAATCTGGTGTTCGATACGGTTATTCGCAGCTCCATAAGTCTGGCTGAAGCGCCGAGCGCCGGTGAGTCTATTACTACTTATGCTCCGGAAAGCAAGGGAGCTTCTGATTACAAAGCACTGGCTGAAGAAGTGACCGATCCGGAGTATAAGCGAAAGAGGAAGCTGCCGAAGGAAGTCTCGGCGATTGTCGACGAAGTCGAAGGTACGGAATGGGCGGATGCTCTACAACCATCAGTAGCAAAAGAATTTCGCAAACGAAAAGCCCAGCCTGCTGTTCATCTGAAAACCCTCAAAAGAAAATTCAGCTTTCTGTCTATCGCGGCAATTATTTTAGTCATTATCGTTGTTGTTTTAATGATTATTATGGACATGACTAATAGTCCACCTGTGGCAAGACCTGAGTTTATAACAGTGCAGGAGGACAAACCGGCGTCGGTTACTTTAGTGGCCAGTGATATCGACCAGGACAGACTGACTTATCATATAGCAACAGGCCCTTCTCATGGCAAATTGAGCGGTTCCGGATCCGAGATAACATACACGCCGGAATCGAATTACAGCGGCCCGGACAGTTTTACTTTCCTGGCCAACGACGGAACTGTAGATAGTAACACAGCGACTATTTCACTTTCAGTAGAGGCGATTAATGATCTCCCGAAGGCGAATCACCAATCCGTGATGACAAGATCAGACAGGTCTGCTTTTATTACCCTTACAGGTAGCGATGTAGATAGTGATAAACTACAGTATTCTATCACCGCCCAGCCGGAGCATGGCTCGTTGGTCTTCGGCTCTGATTTCGATACGAGCGGAGAACTCACCTATACACCTGATGCGAACTATACAGGTACGGACAGTTTTGAATTCGTTCTCAGTGACGGTATCGTGGACAGCGAACCTGCGACAGTATCATTAAACTTAACTCCGAATCACTTACCTATTGCGGACATTCAATCGATTACGACGGCGGAAGACACACCGGTGGTGATTAATTTGACTGGCAGCGACCCGGATGGCGATACTGTAGTTTACAGCGTGATTACGGTTCCGTCACATGGCGGCTTAAGCGGGACTGCACCGAACCTGACCTATATGCCCAATAAAAACTTCAGTGGGCCGGACAGCTTTACATTTAAGGTAAACGATGGTACTAACGACAGTGCTGTTACAACTGTTTCGATTGCAGTTGCTCCGGCAAATGATCCCCCGGTAGCCAATAACATCGATATTTCGGCAATGGAAGACATGCCGATTCCTGTTACTTTAATGGGTACTGATCCGGATGGAGATTCGTTGACCTATGCTATTATGACGAAGCCTGCTAACGGAACCCTGAGCGGGACTGAGCCGAACTTGAGCTATACACCCAATACTAATTTCAATGGATTGGACAGTTTTACCTTCAGAGTCTCAGACGGCACTCTAAACAGTATTCCGGGAACCGTATCTCTGGTAGTCAATCCGGCAGACGATCCGCCGATTGCGAACGGAGATAATATAAACGTGCTGGAAGATACGGTATCGCACATTCTGCTTTCAGGCAGCGACCCGGATGGAGATGCACTAACCTTCACCGTACTTAGGTCTCCGAACCATGGGAAATTAGGCGGGAAAGCACCCAATCTGACCTACACGCCGGATCCCAATTTCAGTTGGCTGGATAGCTTTACATTCAGAGTTAACGATGGAAAAATGGACAGTGTTCCGGCAACTGTGATGATTTCTGTCAAGCCGGTAAACGATCCGCCGACGGCAAGAGATGATAAAATCGTTACTCAGGAAGATACCCCGACGACAATAGATGTGCTGGCGAATGATATTGAGGTGGACCAGGAACTGCTGACAATATGCGAAATAGCACAGGGCAGGGGCGGCCTGGTTGTTAAAAACGATGATGGCACGCTAACCTATACGCCGAACAAAGACTTTTCCGGTACAGATACGTTTACCTACACTGTTACCGACCGGGAAGGTGAAAAGGATACGGCTGTAGTAAAAGTTATAGTGGGCACGGCTAATGATCCGCCGGTGATTACATCGAAACCAGTAACCGAGGCTATGGTGGGTGTTTTATACAGTTATGATGTCCAGGCGACGGATCCGGATAAAGAAGATACGTTGAATTACTCCCTGGTTGCCCAACCTGCCGGCATGAGAATTGATTCGATTACCGGCTTAATACAGTGGACGCCCATGGATACTCAAAAAGCTACTCATAATGTGGTAGTAAAAGTTGTGGACAGCAATAGTACCCCGTCTTCAATTACTCAGGAATTTGAGGTAAGTGTAAATCCGACACCACCTAAGACGGCCACGTTGACGATTGTTGATGGCTATGATCAAAGGACCAGGAAAAAGTTGTCGGCAGATGGAACTGCCAATATCGTCAAAGATAGCGACGACAAGCGGCATGAAATCAAACCCGGCTCATATATATCCTGTGATTTTTCCGGTGTTACTATTCCAACAGGGGCTACGGTCTCTTCAGTTGTTATTTACATTGAACACTTCGAGCAGGAACAATTTATCCCCGGTAAAATGCAATGGAACATTGGAACAGGCTGGCCGAACGATCCGAATATCTGGATTTCGATAAAAGCTCCCATTCGTAAGGGACAGAAGAATGAGACCGTTGACTCATGGGACATCACAAGTTTCGTGGAAACTCCTGAAAAGGTCGGATCGCTTCAATTACAGATTTCGAATAATGACACGGCCTCCCGAAAAACGGCATTAGTAGATAACGTCTATGTCGTTGTTGGATGGGACTGGCCTGCTCCTCAGAAAATATTTGAGCATAAGCCTGAATCCGATCTTGTTAAATATGAAATTGCTACGGAATAGCGGATTTTGTTTTTCAATTAAATTATCAGGCGAAAACTGCTTTTCCGAGTCGGAATCGTGTTTTTAAGCATTGGTTCCGTAGTCCTATATATGATTTGGATCTTATTGCCGGAAAATGCATAAAAACGCAATTTTTTTTTGACATTTAGGCATTAATCCTTTATATTATAATTGTGAGAAGGGTGGTTAGATAACTGAGGGTGTTTGGATTGCCCTTAAGTTTTTATTCACCTCAAAGACCGGTTTTCTCATAGTGCAAACGTCTTAAGGACTTTATTCGGCCGAAAGGATATATGATGTCGACGCATAAAACAGGTTTGCACAAGGATGTGTCGGTGATTTTTAATGGAGTGTGGGATCCGGAAATAGACAATATTCAGCCGTCTTTTGAAGAACCTTCGGCAAATTCTGCCGGCTATATTCAACCAGGCCCTATGGCTGCTAAAAATTGGCCTCAACAGGCCAGGTCCGTAACTATTGCGAAGGTTTTCAAGGCTCCAGCGAATTTTTTCTCAGCCAAAAGAAGACGGGAGAAGAAACGGCTGCTGTCTATATCCAAACATCTGCTAATTAATCAACAGAGCTAAAATTAATATCTTCCGGACAGTTTTATCTGTTTTTGCTGTTCGGTTTATATGGATCTATTTTAGGCAAAAAATCTTTTATTAGAGAGCTTATAGCACATTTCTATTGAATACTCAATGTAACCGGCGAACAGTCCTATAAAACCTCTCAAATACTCCTTCTTAAGCAATCAACTGTTTTTTTTATAGTTTTTCCATCCTGTTGATCCGTCATTTCACATTTGCTCCTCATGGAATTCCTCATTTCTTTTCTTAGTTCTGAGGTTAGTACAATTGACATCTGGGGCATGAGATTATAACATACACAGTTCTGTTAAAGGATAAGCTCAGCAGTGTTACTGAGCAGGTTTGAATGGTAAATCTTGAATTAGTTTTTTGGAGATTGCGAGATGTATAAATTGAAATCAAAAAAAGCGAGCATATTTCTTTTCCTGATAATTTTAGTCGCCGGTTTATCCTCAATCGTCTCTGCCGCGGAGAAGCCCTCTGCTTCAAAACCTTCTGCCCCAAAACCAAAGCCCGAATTTCCACCTTTGGATCAGGTTCTGAAGGATTATAAAAAAGTCATATCAACAGCCGACGGCCAGAGAAGTCTCTTTGACATTTGGACCCGTGAGAAAGACGGCCAGATGCTGGCAGTTATACCTTCCGGTTATCTATCAAAATCGAAAAAACTTTTCATCGCATTGACCATAGCGAGCGGCGAAGATTTCGCCGGCTTACAGGCCGGGGATATGTATGTGTATTGGGAACGCTACGACAAGCGTCTTGCTCTTATAGAGCCGAACATTCGAGTCAAGTCCACCGGCGACCAGGAATCCAAGAGCTCCGTCGAGCGGCTTTTTACCGACCGTGTGATTCTGGATGTTCCGATCGTTTCGATGTCGGGCAGCTCTCCGGTGATTGACATGGATGCTCTGCTGGTTGGTCAGGCTAATAAGTTTTTTGGTCCTCGCGTTCGGATATCCAATCCCAGATTGATAAAGATACAAAAAGCCAAGGCATTTCCGATGAATGTTGAGCTGGCCTTCGAGGTCCCCACGGATAACGGGCAGCTTCAGACTTTGCACTATTCCATCAGCGAAATTTCCGGGACGGCCGGTTATAAACCGCGCAAGGCGGACGAGCGGATCGGTTATTTCACTACCGGCTACAGAGACTTCGGGCAGTTCAAAGATCCCGAGACAATGGTGCGCTATGTCAATCGCTGGCACCTGGAAAAGGCGGATCCCAAATTGAAGGTCAGTCCTCCGAAGAATCCGATAGTTTTTTATATCGAACATACGACGCCGGTTCGCTATCGCCGCTGGGTCAGAGAAGGTCTCTTGTTCTGGAACCAGGCTTTCGAAAATGTCGGCATCTCAAACGCAATAGAGGTCTATTATCAGGACAAACGTTCCGGTGCTCATATGGAAAAAGATCCGGAAGACGTCAGATACAACTTTATTCGCTGGCTCAGCAACAACAGGGGCACGGCCATCGGCCCCAGCCGGGTGCATCCCGAGACCGGCCAGATTCTCGATGCTGACATCATTCTCACGGACGGCTGGATTCGTCATTTCTGGACTAATTATCATGAGATTATGCCGGAGATAGCAATGGAGGGCATGAATCCCGAAACTCTTGCATGGCTGCATGATCATCCGAACTGGGACCCCCGTATCCGGCTGGCTCCGCCGGCCCAGCGGGAACATATCAGGCAAGAGCTTACCAGGCATGGTCACCTGCCTTACGGCGGGCATCCGATGACTCAGGTGAATCCGGATTTGATCGGCGATGATGAATACGATGGTCTTATAGGCAGAACGTCCCAGGTCAACGGTATGTGCACATTAACGCGTGGCAAGGCTTTCGACGTAGCTATGTTTAGAATGCATCTTGCTCTGATGGATGAAGAGGGTGAGGAAGGTGACGAGGAAGATGAGGATGAGGAGGACAAAGACGAAGAGAAGAAAGATAAGGAAGAGAAAGAAGAGGAAAAAGAAAAAGAGCCAATGATAGACGGCATGCCGGAATCATTCATTGGCCCGCTGCTGGCCGACCTGACATGTCACGAAGTCGGGCACACGCTTGGTTTGAGACATAATTTCAAGGCATCGAGCTTCTATAGTATGTCTGAGATTAACAGCGAAGAGCTTAAAGGCAAAAAGCCGCTTGCAGCCTCAGTGATGGATTATCTGCCGGTCAACATGAACTTCAAAGACGGCATGGTTCAGGGTGACTACACCATGATCGGTGTAGGGCCCTATGATATATGGGCAATCGAGTACGGCTATACACAGGACGAAGGGAGCCTCAAGGACATACTGTCCCGCGTGGCCGAGCCGGAGATGCAATACGGAACGGATGAGGACACGTTCGGTCCCGATCCGCTTGCCCGCCGGTATGATTTCAGCAAAGATCCGCTGGACTATGCACACAATCAGATGCGTATTGCAAGGCACAATCGCGAAAGGATAATAGAAAAGCTCGTCAAAGAAGGCGACAGTTGGGCCAAGACCCGCAAGGCTTACGAAATGACGCTCAGCATGCAGATGCGAGCGGTGAGCATGATGGCAAACTGGCTGGGCGGTGCCTTTGTTTATCGAGATAAGAAAGGAGATAAAGGTGATCGTTTGCCGATAGAAGTCGTGCCGGCCAAGAAGCAGCGCGATGCGCTCGAATTTGTAATCGAAAATACCTTCAGAGATGAGGTGTTCGGACTGACGCCTGACCTTTTGCGCCGGATGACCGTAGATAAATGGCTGGATGATATGTCTTTTACGTCTTCCGCCCTGAGTGACGCAACCTGGCCGATTCACGACCGGATCATGGGTATCCAGGCGAATGTTCTGGCGATGATGCTGTACCCGACGACGCTTCGCCGGATTTACGACAATGAGTTTTTGATTCCTGCCGATGAAGATGCTCTGACTCTGCCGGAATTGCTGGATACTATCAGCAAAGAGATATGGAGCGAGCTTGACCATGAGCCCTCCAAAGAATACACGGCGCGCGAGCCGATGATTTCCAGCCTGCGGCGAAATCTGCAGCGTGAGCACCTCGAGCTTCTTATTGACCTGAGCAGGTCGGATTATTTCGGCACCGCAGCGTACAAACCAATTGCCAACCTGGTAATGGAAAAACTCCGCTCCATAAAAGAAGACAAAATTGACAGCATTTCGGATACGCAAATGGCGGAGCTTGATCCGTACACCAGGGCACATTTGAAAGACGCCGGCGTGCAAATTCAGAGGGCCCTGGATGCTCTTTATGTTTATAAACAACTTTGATTGAAAGGAGGACAGAAAGATGAAATGTTTGATTAAATTCTGGATACTAATTATCGCTGTGATGGTATTCCTGACAGGTGAACGAGTCATGGCCGATCCGTGGGTGGTTTTCGAAGGCAAAGAAGGGCCGGGCAAGGGAAAGCATATTGTTTTTCTTGTTGGTGACGAGGAATACCGTTCAGAGGATTCCATGCCGCAGCTCGCCAAAATTCTTGCTGTACACCACGGCTTCAAGTGCACCGTGCTTTTCGCAATTAATAAAAAAACCGGCGAAATCGATCCTCAGACATTGGATAATATCCCCGGCTTGGAAGCTCTTGAAAAAGCGGACCTGATGGTTATGTTCCTGCGTTTCCGAGAGCTGCCGGATGACCAGATGAAGCGTATTATCGATTATACCAACTCAGGTAAGCCAATAGTCGGGCTGCGCACCTCGACTCATGCCTTCAATTATGTTAAGCATAAAGACAGTCCATACGCCAAATACAGTTTTAACAGCAGGAAACTCGACGGCGGCTACGGACGGCAGGTCTTTGGCGAAACATGGATCAGTCACTATGGGCATCATCAGAGAGAAAGCACCCGAGGTCTTATCGTTAAGGGTATGGGTAATGAATCTATTACTAAGGGCATCGACGATATCTGGGGCGAATCCGATGTTTACGGTCTGACAACGCTGACCGGTGACAGCAGACCGCTTGTCATGGGGCAGGTTCTTTCCGGCATGAATCCGGATGATAAACCGAATCCGAACAAAAAACTCGTTCCGGTGGCCTGGACCAAAACCTACACCGGCGAAAAAGGCAAGACCTCACGCATTTTCACCACGACGATGGGACATTCGTTTGACCTCAACAGCGAAGGTTTTCGTCGGCTGCTTGTGAACGCTTGCTACTGGGGCCTGGAAATGGAAGACAAGATTCCGGCAAAAAGCAAGGTTGATTTTGTCGGTGAGTATAATCCGAGTAAAATCGGCATGGGCGGACATAAAAAAGGTTTGAAGCCCTCAGATCATAAGCTGCCATAAATTTTGTTAGGACGGTTGCTGTTTATCTCTTGCCTCCGACGCTGAACAATTGCGAATAGGTTCTCAGGTACATTCTACCACCAGCCACGGCCGGTGCCGCATGGCTCGTTTCTCCAAGGGGATTTATCGCAAGCAGCTCATACTTTTCATCAGCCTTAATTACAACTACGTCGCCGTCCATCGTGATGCAGTAAAGCCTGCCGTCAATCCATACCGGCGAGCCGAAGAATCTGCCGGCTGGTTTTTCTTCCCAAAGCTGCCGGCCTGTGGCGCTGTTCCAGCAGGAAACGTATCCAATATCGAGAAATGTAAACAGCAGACCATCCTTTGCTATGGATGTGGGGACATAGGGCCTGTACCCGCTGTCGATGCTGTATGCTTCTTCGGGCTGAATCGATCCGTTACTTGAACCGGGTCGGATGGCGATCAGGCGTTTGCCTCTGCCGCCGTCACCACAGGAGCCGATCAGAAATTTGTCTGCGATTACGGGTGAACTTACGACGCGGGCAGGGAAGGCCGATGCCACTTCCCAGATAACCTTGCCCGTAGCGGGATCGACACTTGTCATACCGTGGGAGTGGCTGTTGAAAATCAACTGAGGCTTACCCCCTGCCGGCGTATAAACGCAGGGCGTCGAGTACGAAGTCTTGGGACCGGTTTGCCTGTCCAGCGCCCAGCACGTTTCGCCCGTTTTACGGTTGACTGAAAACCAAACGCTCCTGGCATCTTCGCTGCTTTTATTCTCGTGTTCATGTGTAAAGATGACCATATCGTTATGAACAATCGGGGAGCTGCCCGCTCCGTGCTGGCAATGTACACCTTCGAACGTGCGTTTCCAGATTTCTGCGCCCTGGTGATTTAAAGCTGTGAGGATTGTCTCTTCAGGGCTTGTAAAGAGCAGATATACGTTCTCGGCGTCAACGACCGGAGTTGCCGTGGCGAAACTGTTGAGCTTGTTCGGGCGATATTTGCTGAGCGTGTATTCTTTCTGCCATATTATCGTGCCGTCGGATACGTTTATAGCGAGAATCGTACTGTGTCCGGCTTGCTTTTCGCCGCTGGTTATAAATAATTTGTCGCCCCAGAGCACAGGCGATGAATGTCCCCCTCCCGGCAGCTTGATTTTCCAGTTGTAATCTTCTTCGCTCCATTTGACGGGAATCGTCTTGGCGTAGCTGATACCCTGCCCGTTAGGCCCGCGAAACCGCGACCATTGCTGTCCCTGTGATACCAATGCGGGTAGAATAGCCGGTATCACAAAGAGCAATTTAAGAAATCCCCTGCTCATTCTATGCTCTCCAGGGCCGCTGCCTCGTTCCCATCGTCTTCAGTGTGTCCGCAGCAATAAGAGAATCTTCTATCACCTGGAAATCGAACATCCCGACGCAAATAAAGTCCGCGCCGTTGTCGAAGGCATATTTGAAACCTTTGCTCGGATGGATCGCACCGGCCGCCAATATCTTGAATGCAATCCAGGGCTTGTCCACCTTTTTCATGAACTCTATCGTTTTCTCAGGCGTCATTGACCAGTAGTTGTCGGCACGATTATCGACGACGTCAACATTTTGTCCCGGCCTTCTGGCAGACCAGTAATCACTCGGGTGCAATGTCTTGACATAGAAGTCGGCGTTATACCCTCTTCGTTCGGACTCGACTATTACATCTAATAAATGAGCACCGATTCCTCCGGGCACACCTTTTGATTTGATGAAGTCGACGCACTCGCCAAGTTCATCGAGATGGCCGCTTCGCAGCCATTGGTCTCCAATGACACCCTGGATGTAAATCGCTGAGGCTCCATAATCCAGGGATGTCTTAATATCGGTTTTAAGGTCTTTGAGAGTCGGGTGACCTTCGGCAATCCATTGTATCTTACCGCCTCTTTCGTTCCAGTATTTGGGGAAAATTCGGTATGGGCGTTCGCTCGGATCTGCGATAATTGTATTGACTCCATGCTCCTCAAGGAGTTCCAGTGTCTCCATCACTTTTTCGTCGGTGTTGTAGTGTCTCATAAGGTCATGCACGTAAATTAAATCTCTGGCGTGCGACCAGCCGCTGATTAGATTGCCGCCTGAAATCAACCGGCTGACCTTCAACTTCCCGATGTTGCCCATCGGCATTCCTTTGTCCTCGTTCTCATCAGGAGCGCCTTGGCGGGTCGATTTTGCTGCTTCAGCAGGTTTGTTGCCGATTCCCAGGCCTAACGTTGCTCCAGCAGAGGCTGCGACAGATTGTCTAATGAAGCGACGGCGATTCAGTTTTTCCGGCATAATTTGCCTCCTGTACGACGATTAAGTTCTATCCGTTTAGCACCCAGCCGCTGCGGTATGTTTTGCGGATATATTTATCGGCTTCGGGGCAGTTCGTTGCCTTGAGGTTTTTGGCATCCCATTCGAGCTTTTTGCCGACACGATAAGCGACCATCGCCAGCATGTTGTTCTCTATCAGGGCGCCCGAGTAATCAAAGTTGCAAGTCGTCGGCTTGCCCGTCTTGCATGCAACAATCCATTCTTTGTGATGCCCGAGTGACGGTGGGATTAAATCTTCAGGCTTGGGTGATTTGTAGTGAGTCATATCCCCTGCGTTTTGTTTGGGCATCAATATCCGAAGGCCGTAGTCGGCCAGCAGCCAGCCCTTGTCTCCTTTGAATAGAACGCCTTTAAACAGCTTCTCGCGGTTGAAGGCCTCCGAGGGCATGCCGGGCTTTTTGCCGCCGTCATACCAGTACAGCTTGATAGCCGGCCGCCAGTCGTTGGCCGGGTGGTCCCATTCGGCCGTGAGCCATCGAGGGCACGTGTCCGGATTTCTCTCGGTGCCGTCGGCTTTACAAGTCGTTGGCAGCTTCAAATCCAGTCCCCAGTACGCCATGTCTATCATGTGGCTGCCCATATCGCCAATCTGCCCGCTGCCGAAGTCCCAGTAAAGGTTCCAACCCAGACAGCCCTTGAAATATTCCGGATTGTACGGATGGAAAGGTGATGGGCCAATCCACAGGTCCCAGTTCATATAATCCGGCACAGGTTTGACTTCCGGCAGATAGCTTCCGCCGTTCGGCATCCGGCTGCACCAGACGCGGACCTCGCTTGGCGTTCCAATCGCGCCGCAGCGAATCAGTTCGACCATTCGCCTGTAATTGTCGCTGGCATGAATCTGCGTGCCCATCTGCGTGGCGATTTTGTTCTTGTTCTTAAGGTATGTCTGCCGGACAACGTGTGCTTCTTCGACCGAGTTGGCAAGGGGCTTTTCACAATATACATGCTTGCCGCGGTTCATTGCCCAGACATTGACGAAGGCGTGTGTGTGGTCCGTTGTCGAGCAGACCACGGCATCGATGTCCTTCTGTTCGAGGCACTTTCTCCAGTCTTCGTATGTTTTGGCCTTTGGAAATTCTTTGGCCGCCTCATCGAGATTCTTCGCGTTGACGTCACAAAGGGCCACGATATTCTCGCTCTTGACGTTGTTCAGATTGGCTCCGCCACGTCCACGGACGCCAATAACGGCGATGTTCAGCTTTTCATTCGGGGATTGGCCGGCCTTGAGTATGCCCGATTTGGCGATCATAAGTCCTGCTCCGGCGGCAGCACTGCTTTTAAGGAATGTGCGACGTTTTATTTGATGACTCATTGCTTATCTCCTTCGTTTATTTTTTAATGTAATCGCTAAATTAACCATCGAGAGTCCAGCCGGGGCGGTATTTCCTGCTGAGAAGCTCGTTGGCCTCGGCACTGTTAGTCACGCGACCGCGGGCGCCGTCGTATTCGATTTTCTTACCGACGCGATAGGCCACCAGGCCCAGCAGCATCGTTTCAATCAGGTCGCAACTGTACTTGAAATCGCATGAGGTTTTAAGGTCGCCCTTGCACGCATCGACCCATTCCTTCTGGAAGTGGCCCAAGTCGGGAATCACTTCGTCTTTGCTGCGTCGCTTGTAGTAGGTCATATCTGCATCGTCGCCGAAGGGCAAAACCAGCCGCGAGCCGAAATCGGCGATAACGAATCCCTTGCTGCCCTTGAACATCACGCCGTGCCCGATTTTGTTCAGGTCGACGTATGACTTGGGCGATCTTGGCATAGCACCACCCTGATACCAGCCCAGCCTGATTTCCGGGCGCCAGTCATTCGCCGGCATATCAAAATGCGATTCCATCTTGACCGGCGTGACGTCGGGATTGAACGGGTCGCCCTTTGCCTCGGCGGTTGTCGGCAGAGTCGTGTCCATACCATTCCAGGCCAGGTCCATCGTATGGCTACCCATGTCGCCGATCTGGCCGCTGCCGAAGTCCCAGTACATGTTCCACTTCAGACAGCCGCCGAAGTATCCGGGATTGTATGGATGCCACGGCGATGGGCCAAGCCACAGATCGTAATGGAGATGCTTCGGGGGCTCGCCTTCTGCCGGCAGGTAGCCGGGCCTGGGAATCTGGCGGTTGCCCCAGGCATAAACGTCCTTCAATGTGCCGATGGCCCCATCCAGAATAAGTTCGCGCACGCGGTTAAAATTCGGATTGGCATGTCGCTGCGTGCCGCATTGTGTGGCCAGTTTGTTTTTGTTCTTGAGATAAGTTTCTCGTACCACGCGTGCTTCATGAACGCAGTTGCCCATCGGCTTTTCACAGAAGATGTGCAGCCCGCGATTCATAGACCAGTTGGCGACGAATGCATGCGTGTGGTCGGTAGTGCAGCAGATAACGGCGTCCAGGCCTTTATGGTCGAGGCATTTACGCCAGTCGACGTAATGCTTGGCCCTGGGGAACTTCTCGGCGGCTTTGGCAAGGTTGTTCTCGTCCACGTCGCACAGGGCCATGACGTTTTCACTTGAAATAGGTCCGTGGTGTGCCCGGCCGCGCCCCCATGCTCCTATCAGGGCCACATTTAATTTGTTGCTGGGCGCGTTTGCACCGGACAGCACGCCGCTTGGCAGGATTACCAGACCCATTCCAACTGCAGCGGTGGATTTCAGGAACTGACGCCGTTGAATGATTTTGTTTTCCATCATTGATTTACCCTTCATCGTAATTTATATTTGTTACTATGAAACATAGATTGTTGAGTATACAAATTTGTATAAGAAGAAACAACAGTAAAATAGATTGAGAATAGATAGGAATTGGAGACATCATGGAGCAAAAGAAGAATATCACCGGATTATACGTAGTTCTTGCTGTAATCAATTTGGCTTATGCTGCCTCAGGTGCGGAATCGAAGACAATCACGTTTAAGTCGCTGCTGGAAGAAATGGTAGATCGAGATTGCATCGCCCGGCTGCCGGAACCGGTATATACCTGTAAGCAGTTCAGCAGCTACGACCGTAATTCGACCGAGCCGGGCTCTCCTACATGGTGGGCCAACTGGGACCGGAGCTACTTCGTTCGCGTCGAAGACAACAACGGCAGAAAAGAGCACGTTATGATGGACGCCGAAGGCCCCGGCGCAGTCGTTAGAATCTGGGCGACGTGGCACGGGCCCGGCGGAGGACAGTTCAGCAACGGCACGCTGCGATTCTATTTTGACGGCAATCCAAAACCGACTATCGAAGGTCCCACGGAAGATTTAATCAGCAAGGGCCTGCTCGTCGGCGAGCCGCTGTCGCAAAGCGTCTCACCTGAAACCGAGTACAGGCATCGCGGCCACAATCTGTACCTGCCCATCCCCTACGCAAAACGCTGCAAGATAACTTATGAAACCGACGTCCTGATGGACGAAGGCGCGCGAAAAGGCGAGGCACTTTACTACCAAATCAACTATCGCACTTACGAGCCGGCAGCGAAAGTCGAGTCTTTCAGCATGAATGACCTGCAGCAGCAGCGCTCCACCCTGGACCATGTGCAGCAGATGCTCGAGGAAAATAAATGTGTCGGCCTTGATAATTTGAACAAGGACACATTGGAAGGGGCTATCCGGCCGTCCGGCGAAAGCTCTGTAACCATAAACGGGCAAAAGGCAATTCGTGCTATGCAGTTCCAGTTGCAGGCCGATGACATGCCCCAGGCGCTGCGCTCCACGATTATCAAAATAGATTTCGACGGCAAAACCACGGTCTGGTGCCCTGTCGGAGATTTCTTCGGCACCGGCTACCACCTGCACCCTTACTCGACGTGGTACACGAGCGTATACAAAGACGGCAAATTATCGTGCTATTGGATCATGCCGTTCCGGAAAGAAGCGAAAATCAGCATCCTTAACCTTGGCTCTCAACCGGTCAAGCTAACAACCGGCCAGATTCTCAGCGATTCATGGGACTTCGACAATCGCTCGTGCTATTTTCATGCTGCATGGAAACAGTGGCCCGATGTGAAAACACAGTCGAATGAGAATAGCAAAGACCACGGCGCTCTGGATCTGAACTGGATTACCGTTCAGGGCCGGGGCAGCTACGTCGGCGACGTCCTTACCCTCTTCAACACCGCAAATACATGGTGGGGAGAAGGCGATGAGAAAATCTACGTTGACGGCGAGCACTTTCCTTCGCATATCGGCACCGGCAGCGAAGACTATTACGGCTACGCATGGTGCAAGCCCGAATATTTCGAATCGGCGTTCCATGCCCAGCCGTGCGGCGATGGCAACTTAAAACCCGGCTTTAGCGTCAATTTAAGGTTCCGCTCTCTGGATGCAATTCCGTTCGAAAGATCCATCAAGTTCGATATGGAGTTGTGGCACTGGGCGAAAACTACAATGAGTTACGCCCCGACCACGTTCTGGTACGCCAGGCCCGGCGCAAAATGGGACGTCAAACCCGACCCAAAAGAAGCAAAACGCCCCATTCCCCGCTCCGTCGAGGACATCATAAAACCGAGAATGGTGAAAAACGCCATCGAAGGCGAGACATTAAAAATTCTCGAATGTACCGGCGGAACAACGGAAGTCCAGCAAATACCAACAATCGGCTGGAGCAACAATCGCCAGTTATGGTGGAAAAATGCCAAAGAAAATGACCGCCTCGTCGTAGAGTTCAATATCGAAAAAGCGGGTAATTACGATATGACGCTCGGCATGACCAAAGCCGTGGATTACGGTATTGTAAGCATTGCTGTTAATTCCGAAACGAAGCTGGACTCGATAGATTTATATAATCAATCCGTAATTGCGACCGAAGCAAAACTGCCGCCCTGCCGGCTCGACAGCGGCAAAAACAAGCTTCAGTTAACAATATTAGGCGCCAATCCCGCTGCTGTGAAAAAACATATGTTCGGGCTCGATTTTATACTCGCAACCAAAAGAGCAGAATAAACCTTCATGCAGTAGCTGTCATTCCGACCGGAGGGCCATAGAATGGCCCGAAGTGGAGGAATCTATTAAAATAGCCCCGCGAAGCGGTTCCTTTGATTTATAATATTCCCTGCCTTTAACGGATTCAAGAGCAATTCTTAGAATTGACGATTTGAAAAGAGATGTTTTCTTAAGACTGGCCGTCGCTTAGATCTTAGCCTGTCCTGAGCCCAGCCGAAGAAAGGCACAGGTCACGAAATATTTATTATTAAGCACAACTCATAGAAAAATGTACTGATCCACTCTACTATCTCTTCCCTTTAATCAAGAGCAGATTTTAGACTAGACAACAATTTTTGTATCTCAATAAATTCAGTTGTATTAGGATATTTCTCTTTATATTGTTTCAAAATACTCAATCCCTGCAGTTTCTCCAAAATTTCATCCCTTGTAATCTTGACGGGACGCATAGTTCCAAATGACACATAATTTTTAATTTCAGTGATAATCTGTCCATCGTCACGTAACGCTGCGGCTGCTTCATAGTCAGCGTTACGTACTTCTTCATCTTTGTCTCGTTGAATGCGCTCTTCAATAGAGTCAAAATCTATCTCACTTAGGGCCTTGTATAATTCTCTGTATTCTTTTGGGAACTTATCAAAATCCAAGAATGCTATCATCTCAGAAGTAAGTGGCTTGTCGAAATCATCGACAAAGGAAGAAGAATCTAGGTATTCATATTCACATGATGTATAATACTCCATAAAAGATTTGTGAATGAACCTGTACTCACCTTTGTCGTTTCGATTTAAGAAAGAACATGTTCTAATGTCATGGCTAAAATAGTCGATTTCATCAGCAGTTTCTAAATCAAAATAAGATGCAATTCTCTCGTCAAGATCGGAGTAATGAATAGATAGTGATCCTGACAAATGCATTTGCATAGCCAGCATTCGTACAAATGTAGACTTCTTTTCGGGATCTATTAATATTCGGAAGGATCCTTTATCTTCTTCAATTCTTATCCATCTATTTGTATATAACTCATAAAGCTGTCTTGTCGTAACACGCTCGGGTTTCAACTCAGCAACCTGAGAAGCAGTTTCAGCGAGCATTCCCGCTAAAACTGGGCGTCTAGCAAGATCACAAATGTTGGGTTGTTCTCTGATCAATGTTAACAATTTCTCAATATCTTGAGTACCACTTTTTTTTACGAACTTTTCGACTTGCTCTTCATCCATTAATTGTAAACATTTTATACTTGCAATGATACTCCTGTTAGGAGAAGTACTTTTATACTTCTGTTGCATCGATTCTAGTACTTCAGAAAATTCTTCATGATCTGGGAAGTAACCTGGGCGACCGGTGACAATTACTTTACTATTAAAATCGATAAAATCAGCTATTTCAAGAAAACATCTTCTTCGATCAGGGCGAGTGACTTTTGATAACATTTCATCGAATCCATCAAGCAAAAAAATAAAACGCCCGGCTTTGTTCAATTTTCGAAAAAGACGAATATTAAGATCTCCCATTTCCGCTTGGTCTAACAGGAAAGATCGCACAAGAGCTGTGAAATCGGGTACCTTATTATAGTCTCGCAAATTTATCAGCAAAGGTATGCGCACAGATGGATCATAAGGATGGCTAAGTTTCTCTTTTGAAAGGTCATACATTAAACGATTAATAATTGTTGTTTTTCCAGCTCCATAATCACCCAAAAGGACACATAAGTTACCATGGTCTGACCTAATAAAAGACTTGATATCAGATATAGCATCATCCATAGCAAGAAGAATTATTTTGCGATTTCGAACCTTTTGTTTTTGTTTCTTTCTCTTTTCGCTCAATTCTTCAAGCTCATGAGGTTGCATATGAGATAACACAAGTGGCCATTGATCTACAAGATAATGCATCTTGAATTCTGTGAGTTTCTTGAGTTCCCTTTCAAATTTTAAAAAAGACATTTGGTCATTTGGAGGCTGTTTCTTGTATCCTTCAAGCTTCTTGAGTTCCCTTTCAAATTCAACAAAAGACATTTGGTCATTTGGATGCTGTTTCTTGTACTCTTCAAGCTTCTTGAGTTCCCTTTCAAATTCAACAAAAGGTATTTGGTCATTTGGATGTTGTTTCTTGTACTCTTCAAGCCTCTCGAGTTTCCTTTTAAATTCATAAATAGGCCACTGGTTATTGGGGTGATGCTTCTTGAATTCTTTATGCTTGTTGAGTTCACTTTCAAATTCAAAAAGGAACCAAAGGTCCTTAGGGTGGCGATTCTTTAATTCTTTTAGCTTTTCAGGTTCAATGAGTTCTTTTAGTTCATTGAATTCTATAAGTTCTTCTAGTCCTGTTAAATATCCCGTATACTCTGGATAGTCTTTATGTGCATGATATGTTCGTTTCTTTGATGGCCTTCGGTACCTTCGCGGAAACGTTGGATCAACAGCATTCGCTAGAAATGGAGCCAATCTGTCGAAACCTTTGTATTCAATTCGACTTTTTTCAATATTTCTAGGCAAAGCTCGATATTCTTTGAGTACTGATCTCATAATATCACGTTTCCAACGCCGTCGTCGTCGTATAAGCATTGGAGAAATTGAATCCGCGTGTTCAGGATTTTTGGCCAGTCTTTCAAAAAGATTCAATGGCTTATCTATGAGTATTTCCCGACATTCCCTAACCGATTGAAAACCAAGACGAATGGCATCTTCTTTGTTTAATTTTTCCAGTATAGAGAGAACAGACTTTTTCATGTTCTCAGAAATTACTTTGAAGTTTTTTTTGAAGTTTCTTTTTCTTAATTTTTGATATGCTTCTTTTAAGACTTTTATATTATTTAAAAGCAGTTGATGTGTATCCTCAGTTTTTTCTACATATCCTTCTGTTACAAGTTCAATAACATCTTTGTTATTTATAACTAATGCTGTTGATTCAACATCTTTAGGGTCTTTTTGAGGCAATGAGAATTTGCTTCCCGGCAACACATCAAAAAGAGTTCCAGGAAAAAAGGTTGTATCTACAGAACTTAAATCAACGAATCGCTCAATAATTCCCTCATGTTCATAATTTTGTGTAAAATCTTTTAAGTAGTTAGTAATATCCAATAAACTTTGTAATAGTTCTTCATATGTTGTTAAAAAAACATATTGTCCTTGTGGTTTATCATAAATGCATGCCCTTGCAGCAGCCGTAAAATCAGTGTTTGTAACTAAATATCCATGGTCTATCTGTCCTGACATTCTTGCATTAATTACACGTGCAACAAATTTTTCTACATCGCGTATACCCACTTTATTTTTGGAGGATTGATGGTATTTACATTCTACCAAAAGATTAGGCTGGTGACGACGACGTGAAACTGCTAATATATCAGTCTGGCCAGCATTAACTTTTGTATTATGAGTCGTATCGTAACCAAAATACGAAAATAGAGCCTCAACTTCTATCTCAAATTTTTCCCAGTCCACTTTCTTGCCTCTTACGATACAAAATGAGTATTATTTTGTTGATTACGCTAGGTCATTATTTGTTATATTGTCTATTATGCACACAGACCGTTTATCACCATACTATTATGCCAACTTTATAATCTTCGTTAGATACAACCTTTAACGGTTTAACAAAATATTGCCTACCATTTATTTAAACAATGAAATTAAATATCCTAATTGATATTCTTTACAAAATCCCCTAGTCAACTGAAAAACTCGCATCTTTACTTACATCTTCTTTAGCTCGTTCATGTTAGCTGTTTCGCATTATACCCATTTTATAAGTTCGGAACAAACACATTCACGATTTCTACATTCTAATGAAATGGCGTTTGGGAATGAGAAATGTTGATAAGAAAATTGCAAAATTTGTGAAAAAAGGCAGAAAAAGGATGAGAATTCAGAATTTAGAAACCAGAATTTAGGAGAAAAACCTCTGTGAATATCCAATATCGAACAGGCAATTTCCAATTATGAAGTAAAAAAGCATATAACAAGGCAAAAGGCGTTGTTATTGACGATCCATTCGACTTCTCTCAGGACAGGTTTTCTATAGACTATTGACTATTTTATCTGCTAAAACGGCGTTTATCAGCGGTTAAATTAGTCGTTTGTATTTAGTCGCTGGTTGTTAGTCTAAATATTTCTTTTCTCTGCGTCCTCCTTGTCCTCTGCGGCAAAATCCGCGTAGATCCTTCGGCTGCGCTCAGGATTACTGTGCGCGCAGGCCCGAACGGTGCGAACCGCGTGCTCGTCGATAAAGATCGCCGTCTCACGGACATTTTTTGAAAAAAAGCCCGCCTTTTTGGATTGGCGGTCGTAGAATGGATAAAAAAACAGAATACAGAATACAGGAGACAGGAGACAGAATGTTGAAGGCGGAGATCAGGAAATTATGGTATCAGGTAGTGGATATCAGGATAGCAGGTTAGCAGTATTGAAAATAGAAGTGTTAATTCGTGTGAATTCGTGGTTTTAATTTGTTGCTTAGTTGAAAAAACAAAGCCAATTTTTGCGGAGATTAATCGGCGTAACCTCTTATTCGAAAGGAATTTATGGAGAATATCGCTAATTGAGGCGGCGAAAAAACAAAGCCAATCAAAGCCAATTGTGGTTAGCCCCCAGACCTGAGCTGGGGGATTGAAAACAAATTTGAAAAAACAAAGCCAATTTTGGAATGGGCAAGTCGGCGTAAATTCTTATTTGAAAGGAAATTATGACAAAAAACCGGCCTGCGGGGCACGAATTGATCTGTCGTGCCATCAAAGTATGGCTGTCTTGGTTTTCCTTAGCCTAAAACTGTACTGTACTCTCTAAATGCCCACAATATCCGGAAAATCAGGACCGTGACGCCAACGACTTTGTGCGTCGCTGAACTGTCCGAATGCAGCCGAGACCAATGCAACCAAGCAGAAAAGCACCCGGGGCGGGAATAGGATTAATAGGACCAGGACCAGGACCAGGACTAGGACCGGGACCAGGACCGGGACCGGGAATACCAGGAGCCGGACCAATAGGATCATTAGAAGCGTTAGTTGCCCGAAAGTATAATCCGCTATCCACTTGATAGACACAATAGTATAAGCCGAAAGGATCGCCTGAGAAATCACATGAGATTGTTGAGCACGCAAAGCCCTCGATACTATCAGCATCCAGGAACTGAAGCATTATACTTTCTCCCGGATCAATGTAGTATTCCGGCATAAGTGAAAAGTTAATACCGCCCAACAGATCGGCCGTTCCTGAGACGTCCATAAAGTCGAACGTTCCCGGCGTTGTTCCACCGATATCTATTTGAAGGAGACCTGCGGCCGCCTGGACAAAATCGCCGTCAAGGATCATATCGACCACCGCTCCGGAACCGCCGGGGCTGAGAGTTCCTTCGTTAGTCAGTGTATTGCCCGCCCCAAGGTTGACGAGAGCACCTGCGTTGAACGTCGCGCCCGGATTGTTATTGAAAGCGTTGTCACCACCGTCGAGATCGACCGAGCCGGTGATGATTCCGTCGTTATTGACTGTTTCATTGCCGGCGCCTCCGATGATTGCCGTGCCGCTAAGCGCCGAAATAATACCGGCATTGTTGAGTGTATTGTTGGCTCCGTCGTCAATACGAATTCCGACACCGGAGCCCGATCCGCCCTGTACCAGGGAGAAATTCGAAAGGTTCACAGAGATGTCGCTCGCACCCAGATTCCCACTGCTCTGTGCAATGATTCCACTGGAATCCTCGCCGTAAACGTTAATGATACCGTCGAGAGTGACGTCGACAGTGCCGCCAGAGCCCTCGCCTCCGGCACTTTGGGCGATGATGCCGTGCGAGTTATCACCAAATGTTCTAATTTTTCCAGTGTGTGTGACGTTAACTGCGCCACCCGAGCCTTGGCCACCAACGCTGCCGGCAAAGCCAATTCCAATGCCGGTGCCCCCGGCAACGCCCCCTCCGCCGCCAACGCTCTGAGCGAAAATTCCGTTGGCGCCGTCTCCGCGGGTGGTGATAACACCTTCACTCTGAACATCCACCGCGCCGCCATCGCCCCCGCCGCCGCCTTCCCGGCCGAAAGCCACGTTCAAGCCGAAATTAAATATTCCTCTTGTCACGTCACCAGCTTTGCCACCACCCCCGCCCACGCTATGGGCAAAGATTCCGTCGGCACCATCCCCGGAGGTATAGATATTACCTTCATGGGTAACGGTGACATCGCCACCATTGCCGGCGGCGCCGCCCTCACCCCCGATACCAATGCTCCCGACCAGGCCAACCTCGCCAGTACCAGCGACACCACCACCTCCACCGACACTCTGGGCGAAGATAGCGGTGGAATCATCCCCCCGAGTCTTGATATTGCCCTGGTTAACAATGTTTACAGCGTCCCCATTGCCGCTGCTCCCACCGGATCCACCTACAACAATCTGCATGTCTTCGAGGCCCTTTAGCGGAGTCAATTCGAGAAACGGTTCGAGCCAAGACGGCACTTTGATACCATGGGCCGCACCACCACCTACGCCGCCTCCGCCACCGACACTCTGGGCGAATATACCATAGGATTCAGCTCCCTGAGTGGTGATATCACCCGTATTTATGACCGATACGGCGCCTCCGTCGCTGGCGCCGCCCCCGTTGCCACCTACAGCGACATTCCAGGTGCTAAATAAATCCGACACGTAGTCATCAAGACCATCTTCCAAAAATGTCGGTATCCAGTCGGTCGGGTTAACATCAAGAACTATTGCCCTGGAGCCACCACCGGTGCCACCGCCGCCCCCGATGCTCTGGGCGTATATGCCGCTGGAACCGTCGTCTTGAGTGTTAATTGTACCGCTGTTTTCGACCGTCACAGCGCCGCCGTTATTACCATCTCCACCGCCGCCGCCAATCGCCATAGCGAGGTTAAGAGGTTGCTTCGGATCCTCTCCTGTTTCGAGAGAAATAGTACCTGACAGACTGTACCCGCCATTACCACCGCCGCCTCCGATGCTCTGGGCCAAAATCCCATGTGAGGAAAAACCACGCGTAGTGATATCACCCTGGTTGAACACACTGACCAGCCCGGCAGTATTACCTTCACCGCCTCCACCCCCGACGGAGACTGCGACATTATGGTTGGCACCACTTTCATTTGATATGCCAAAATCAACGGCGATGCTCATTCCACCGTTACCGCCTCCGCCGCCAATGCTCTGTGCCAGGATACCGTGGGAATTCGCCCCTGTTGTGTCGATTACGCCATCATTATTAACATCTACATCCATGCCTATTCCGCCGGCGCCACCAAGACCACCAACTGAGACTGAAAGGTTCTTTGCCTCCGGACCGGCGAACGCTCCGGCGAAACTGAATCCGCCGTTGCCGCCACCGCCGCCAATACTCTGGGCCAGGATACCCAAGGCCCCGTTTCCGAACGCGTCCAATGGATCTTCTGCATCGTACGGCCCATCAGGAATATCCCCGAAAACGCTTGCCTGTGTAGTTATGTTGCCTGAATTTTGCACATTAACATTGCCGCCGTCACCGCCGGCGCCGCCTGTTCCGCCGACACTTACTGCGGCTTGTTTAGCATCGGTCCCTATGTTTAGTGTGCCCGCGGCGCTGAATCCACCAGCCCCGCCGCCGCCGCCGACACTTTGTGCTACCAATCCGTGGGATTTGATTCCCTCGGTGGTTATTTCGCCGGCATTGTCGACGTTCACATCGCCGCCATTGCCTGCCGCACCGCCGGCGCCGCCGACGGACACCGACCCGTTCCAGCCGCCTTCATGGCTGCCAAGAGCTGCTGAAAAACTGCCGCCGCCGTCGCCGCCGCCGCCGCCGACACTCTGTGCAAAAAGACCATAGGCTGCAGTCCCCTGGGTATGGACGATCCCATCGTTGTCGATAGAGACCATTTGGCCGTCACCGGCCACGCCGCCGCTTCCACCAACCGACACGGCCATGTTCGGCTTGCTTCCCGTGCCTGCAGCTACGGAACCACTGAAGCCGCCGGCTCCACCGCCGCCGCCGATACTCTGCGCGAGAATTGCATGCGCGCCATTATTTGCTGTCGTTACGGAACCGCTGCTGGTGACATCGACATTGCCGCCATTGCCCCCGGCCCCGCCGAAGCCACCGATACCGACATTAAGCCCACCGCCGCTGGTTGCGACGCCGCCGGTAAAGCTGAATCCACCTGATCCACCTCCACCACCGACACTCTGAGCCATGATACCATAGGCAAGTTCGCCCTGAGTAGAAATGTCTCCGGGGTTATCAACGGTCACGGAATCGCCGCTGCCGCCTCCGCCTCCGCCACCGCCCAGGCTGAACGCGCCGGAGCCGGTCCCGGCACCGCTGCCGGATATACTAAAGCCGCCGCTACCGCCGCCACCGCCGACACTTTGGGCTAAGATACCGATAGCACCTTTGCCTGATGTATCAATCGTACCGGAACTGTTGACGGTGACGCTTTTGCCGTCGCCGCCGCCGGCGCCGAAGCCTCCGATGCTGACAGCACCCGAGCCCGTGCCTGCGCCGCTGAGGCCAATACTGAAGCCGCCGTTACCGCCGCCGCCTCCAAGACTCTGGGCAAAGATACCGTGAGCTTCCTCTCCTCGCGTTGTGATGTCGCTGCTGCTGTCAACGTTCACAGTGTCGCCTTGACCGCCGCCATCACCCATTCCGCCCAGGCTGAACGCGCCGGAGCCTGTCCCGGCACCGCTGCCGGATATACTAAAGCCACCGCTGCCGCCGCCCCCGCCGACACTCTGGGCGAAGATACCGATAGCGCCTTTGCCTGATGTATCAATCGTACCGGAACTGTTGACGGTGACGCTCTTGCCGTCGCCGCCGCCAGCACCAAAACCACCGATACCGGCAGTGCCCGAGCCCGTGCCTGCGCCGCTGCCGGCAATACTGAAACCACCATTACCGCCGCCGCCGCCAAGACTCTGGGCAAAGATACCGTGAGCTTCTTCACCTCGTGTCGTGATGTCGCTGCTGCTGTCAACGTTCACAGTATCGCCATGACCGCCGCCACTGCCGGCTCCACCCAGATTGAAAGTACCGGAGCCGGTTCCGGCACCGCTGCCGGATATACTGAAGCCGCCGCTGCCGCCGCCACCACCGACACTCTGGGCGAAGATACCGACAGCGCCTTTTCCTGATGTATCAATCGTACCGGAACTGGTGACGGTGACGCTCTTGCCGTCGCCCCCGCCGTCGCCGAAACCACCGATACCGACAGTGCCCGAGCCCGTGCCTGCGCCGCTGCCGGCAATACTGAAACCACCATTACCGCCACCGCCGCCAAGACTCTGGGCAAAAATAGCGTGAGCTTCCTCTCCTTGCGTCGTAATGTCGCTGCTGCTTTCAACGTTCACAGTATCGCCATGACCGCCTCCAGCACCACTGCCGCCCAGATTGAAAGTCCCGGAGCCGGTCCCGGCACCGCTGCCTGATATACTAAAGCCGCCGCTGCCGCCGCCGCCGCCGACACTCTGGGCGAAGATACCGACAGCGCCTTTTCCTGATGTATCAATCGTACCGGAGCTGGCTACAGTGACGCTCTTGCCGTCACCACCGCCGTCGCCGAAACCTCCGATACCAGCAGTGCCCGAGCCTGTGCCTGCGCCGCTGAGGGCAATACTGAAACCACCGTTGCCGCCACCGCCGCCAAGACTCTGGGCAAAAATTCCGTGAGCTTCATCTCCTCGCGTTGTGATGTCGCTGCTGCTGTCAACATTCACGGTGTCGGCATGGCCACCGCCACCACCACCGCCGCCAAGACTGAAAGTCCCGGAGCCGGTCCCGGCACCGCTGCCGGATATACTAAAGCCACCAGTGCCGCCACCGCCGCCAACACTTTGAGCGAAGACACCGATAGCACCTTTTCCTGATGTAGCAATCGTGCCTGAACTGTTAACAGTGACGCTTTTGCTATTGCCGCCATCGTCGCCGAAGCCTCCAATGCCAAGACTGCCCGAGCCCGTGCCCGCGCCGCTTAAAGAAAGGCTGAAGCTGCCGTTGCCCCCGCCGCCACCGACGCTCTGGGCAAAGATACCATGTGCTTCGTCTCCCTGTGTCGTGATATCGCTGCTGCTGTCAACATTCACAGTATCAGCGTCACCACCTCCGCCTCCGGAGCCGCCTACATTAACCGATCCGGCGCCCGTGCCCGCGCCGGCCCCGGAGATGCTGAATCCTCCGTTGCCGCCACCGCCGCCTACGCTCTGCGCGAAAAGGCCAATGGCCTTATCGCCTGAAGTGCTAATGGTACCGGAGCTGGTAACGGTAACGCTTTTACTGTCGCCTCCGCCACCGCCTTCCCCGCCTACACTGATTGAACCTGAGCCAACGCCCGCGCCACTAGCTGCAATGCTGAAACCGCCTGTGCCGCCACCGCCACCAACACTCTGGGCAAAGATGCCATGGGCTTCGTCCCCTTGCGTCGTAATATCGCTGCTGCTGTTGACATTGACAGTATCGCCGTGACCGCCGCCTTCAGCGGAGCCACCCAGGCTTAGTCCGAGGGCGCCGATGCCGCCGCCTCCAGCGGCAATACTGAATCCACCGTTGCCGCCGCCGCCGCCGACACTCTGGGCAAAAATCCCTATGGAACGGTCCCCCGAGGTGTTGATTGCACCTGTACTTGTAACATCGACCGCTTTTCCGTCGCCCCCACCTCCACCGGTTCCGCCAAAGGAAAGAGATACGCCAACACCGTCACTGCCGGCAGCAGCAATGCTGAATCCACCATTGCCACCACCACCGCCGAGGCTTTGTGCGAAGATTCCGTGTGCATCGTTGCCCTGAGTGGTAATAGTGCTGTCGCTATCGACATCGACAGTATCTCCGTCGCCACCGCCGCCGCCGGTCCCGCCGGCCGCCACACTGATGGAGCCGAATAATCCACCACTGGCCGCGACGGCAAAGCCGCCGTTCCCGCCCCCACCGCCTACACTCTGAGCGAAAATTCCATGAGATCGGTCTCCCTGTGTGTTAATCGTACCGGCGCCGCTGTCGACATCGACATCGGCACCGTCGCCACCGGCTGCGCCATTGCCGCCGAGTGCGAAACCGGCAAAGACACTGACGCTGATACTGCCACCGCCATTGCCGCCACCGCCGCCAACACTCTGGGCGAAAATGGCACTGGAATCCGAGCCGGCCGTTGCGAGGTTGCCGGAATTTTCGACCGTAACGGAATTGCCGTTTCCTCCGCCACCGCCCGAGCCACCGAAAGAAAACATGCCGCCGCTGGTGCCGCCTGTACCACCTCCGCCGCCGATACTCTGGGCGAAGATGCTTTCAGATGCTCCTCCAAGAGTCTGAATATCCCCATTATTCTTCACGGTCACAGAGCCGCCGTCGCTTGTGCTACTGCCGGACCCACCTAAGGATATGGCGCCGCCGGAATTGCCGCCATCACCGCCGCCGCCGCCGACACTTTGCGCAAAGATCCCTCGGGACCGCTCACCGGAAGTTGAGATTTCACCATTGTTCGTAACCTCTACTTCGCCACCTCCGCCGCCACCTGAACCTGAGCCACCTATGGAAACAGCTCCGCCCGAATGTCCGGCGTTACCGCCACCGCCACCGATGCTCTGTGCAAAAATGGCGTCAGAATCATCACCCATCGTTGAGATGGTTCCGGTTTCATCATTCGTAACCGTTACATTTCCACCATCACTGGCGGCGCTCGAGCCTCCACCGAGAGATACGAGTCCACCGGATGAGCCGCCATCCCCACCGCCGCCGCCGATACTCTGAGCATAGATTCCCCGGGATCGCTCGCCGGAGGTTGCAAGCTGACCGCTGTTTGTAACCGTCACAGTGCCACTGCCACCGCCGCCTGAACCGGAACCACCTAAGGAAACAAGTCCGCCTGTACCCCTTGCGCTGCCGCCACCGCCGCCAACGCTCTGGGCAAAAATGGCATCCGAATCATCTCCCGTCGTCGAGATGGTTCCGTCGACACCGTTCGTGACCGTCACATTGTCGCCGTCACTGCCGGAACTCGAGTCGCCACCGAGAGATACGATTCCACCGGATGCGCCGCCATTGCCGCCTCCGCCTCCGACACTCTGCGCTAAGATTCCCCTGGATTGTTCGCCTGAGGTTGAGATTTCACCGTTATTTGTAACCGTCACAGCTCCAGCATCGCCGCCACTGGAACCGGTGCCACCTAAGGAAATACCTCCGCCCGCATTCCCTGCGCTGCCGCCGCCACCGCCGATACTCTGTGCGAGTATGCCCACGGCGTTTGCTCCCAAGGTCTGCAAATCGCCGTTGTTTGTGATTGTGACAGTACCGCCATTGCCACCGGATGAACCGTCTCCGCCGAGTGCTACAAGTCCGCCGCTTCCGCCGGCACTACCACCGCCGCCGCCGACGCTCTGGGCAAAGATACTGTGAGAAAGTGCCCCTGCGGTTGAAATAGCTCCACTGTTTGTCACTGTGACAGCTCCCCCGTCACCGGCACTATTTGCGTTGCCGCCTATACCGACGAGGCCGCCGGCACCACCTGCGCTGCCGGCAAAGCCCCCAACACTTTGTGCATAAATGCCGGAGGCAAAATTGCCGGAAGTCTGAATATCCCCTGTATTATCGATTTCCACTGTACCGCCCGGGCCACTGCCGAGAGCACCACCTCCCTGGCCGACTATGCCGCCGCTGTCCCCACCATTGCCACCTGCGCCACCGACGCTCTGGCCAGCTATCCCGTGGGCGAAATTACCTGCGGTTTCGATGCTGCCGTAGTTGTGGATTTCCACTGAACCGCCACTGCCTCCTACACCACCATCACCAGCTTCAGCAGATACACCGCTGTAAGCATCACCTCCATTGCCTCCGTCACCGCCCTGACTAAGTGCGTAGATGCCAATGGAGGAATCGCCGGTAGTTTGAATACCGCCGTCGCTGGTGACAGTAACTGCCCAACCATTCCCTCCATCCCCACCGTGACCACCCACGGCATCAACAACCGCATCGTCCCACCCACCGTTACCACCATTGCCGCCTATGCTTTCTACGATGATGCCGTGAGCATTTGTGCCAGACGTTATAATCTGATAATCGCCACCGGTAAAGTTCACCTCCGGACCCACGGCTTTAAATGGCGGGAATGCCGGTATAATCACAAGCCAACCGCCGAATGCACCATTGCCACCGTTACCACCCGAGGACGGATCATACCAAGGGGAGTTGCCACCGTTCGCACCGTTCGCACCATATGCTGATAGTCGTATGCCATCAACGCCAGTCGCCGGTGTAATGTCCGTGGTGAGATCATAGACGTTGTAAGTAAACGTAAGATCTCCGTCGTCGGCTGCAAGGATCGGCGGAGAGGACCAATACGAATCGGGCCAAATACCGTCGGATTGGTTGCCGGTAAAATCAGCGTCCAATGCGGCGGAAGGTCCGGGCAAATCCATATCAGGTAAGTCGGGACCGCCGAATGCTCGCGGGCTTACCATAAGAAGGACTACCATCGACACTGACAACAACGCTGTTAATTTTTTTTGCAGCTTCATTTCTTCACCACTCCTATAAAATACCATTGTTTACATGTTAATATTTCACCGTATTGAAAAGCCCATTTCCGGGCCGAGGAATTTGAACGTAAACCTAATTGAGCTTCGAAAAAGCTTGCTGTAGAGGGAAATCCCAAGAGTCTCTTGCTCCCGAAGCGCATCTTAGCCTCCGTATTGCTTTGCTTTTGCATAAAAGCCACTCCGAGCTAAAGAAGGGTTTTCCCGGATGATGCGAATCCGAAGGTGTCGCGTACACTATCCTATACGTACGGGGAAATTACTCTCCTTAGCATCTTCCTATTGGGGATAAAAAGACTATCACCAACTCCTCACGATTTATTGTCGATAAGACAATGCAAATTGTCAAACCAACAAACTTAAGAATAATCCACGAACAGCCGGCTTGTCAAGCGCTTTTTCGAAAAAAAACAAAAAAAACAAAGCCAATTGCCACGACCTATTGTCCGGCTGTCACCTATCTCACTTTCAGTGCTTTGTTTACGGGATTAATAGCCAGCAAACGCCCTACCTGTTCGGCACAGTTTTCGAGCATTTCCGGGCCGTATTTGGGCAAATCTTCTTCTTTAATTGGTGCTTCAAGGGCCGAGAAGAAGGCATCGATCCCTATCGTGTGGACGATCCGGGGACATTTGCCGAGTGAGCCGCATATGGCAACCACGGGAAGCCCTGCCTGTTTGGCAACTTTTGCTACCCCGTGCGGGGTTTTGCCGAAAGCTGTCTGGCGGTCCAGCCGGCCCTCGCCGGTAATTACAAGATCACAGCCTTTAATGCGTCGCGCGAGCTTGACGCTGTCGATGACAATGTCGATTCCCGGCCTTAGCTTTCCGTTTAAGAAGGCCATTAGCCCGCCGCCCAGCCCGCCGGCGGCGCTGGAGCCTGACACTGTTTCAATATCAAGTCCAACATCCCGCTTTACTATTGAGGCGAAATGTTTCAGCCCGGCATCTAATTCCCTGACCATAGCGGCGGTGGCCCCCTTCTGTGGAGCGTACACTTTTGCCGCACCGTGCGGGCCGGTTAAGGGATTATCAACATCACAGGCAACCTCGACCTTAACGTGCTTCAAGCGCGGGTTCAGACCGGACATATCGATGCGGTCGAGCTTGTCGAGCGAACCGCCTCCGGGGTCGAGCTTTCTGCCGTGAGTGTCGAGGAACTGCACGCCGAGTGACTGTGCGACGCCCATGCCGCCATCGTTGGTAGCGCTGCCCCCGATTCCAATCAGGATGTGTTTTACGTTCAGGCTCAAGGCGTGGCGAATCAGCTCGCCCGTGCCGAACGTAGTGGTTTTCATGGGATTTCGCTCTGATGGTTTTAGCAGAGCAAGTCCGCTGGCCGCCGCCATTTCAATGATAGCAGTTTTTCCGTCACCGCTGATGCCAAACGTTGAGCGAATCTTACGCCCTAACGGGTCCTGTACGGTTCGCCAGACGAACCGCCCGGAAGTGGCATCCACAATAGCGCGCACGGTGCCTTCGCCGCCGTCCGCCATCGGTATCTTGCGGCATGTAATCCCTGACAGGGCGCGCTTGAACCCTCGCTCGATACATTCGGCCGCCTGCAGGGCTGTCATGCTGCCTTTGAACGAATCCGGTGCGATCGCTACCTTCATTATCTGTGCTCCTTTGCTCTGTGCGTCATACACCGATGCTGTATAAACCGTTATCAGTTTTGGAAATCGCGACCTGGTAAAAAAATGGGCGATACAGGACTTGAACCTGTGACCCCATGCGTGTAAAGCATGTGCTCTAGCCAACTGAGCTAATCGCCCCTAATTCAGCAATAAAAGTACCGATTTTTACTGCTTGCGTCAAGATTGTTTTTTATTTATATTTTTCGATTGTGATTATTTTTATAAGTGCGTTTACGCAAATGTGAGGTGTTTTATGGCGGTACTTGATGTAATTCTTAAAAGATATTCCTGCCGGGCGTATCAGGACAAGAGCATAGAGCAGGACAAGCTCGACTGTATTCTGGAGGCGGCACGGCTTGCACCGTCGGCGAGAAATATGCAGGACTGGCGTTTTGTGGTTGTGACAGATAAGGCAGTCAAAAGCCAGGTTGCAGGGACAACGAACCGGCCGGAAGTTTTCGAGAAGGCCGGCGCAATTATCGCTGCATGCAGCAACAGCGATCATGTCATGCGATGCGGCCAGGCCATCGGGCCGATTGACGTGGCAATTGCGCTCGAACATATCTGCTTGCAGGCGGCGGACTTAGGATTAGGAACATGCTGGATCGGCTCATTCGACGCCGATAAAGTCCGGCAAATATTAGCAATCCCCGAAGATGTTGCTATCATCGAGCTGATGACTGTCGGTTATCCTGCCGATAGTAAACCTGAGCCTAAGCGAGAGCCGATAGAAACAATAGTTTGCTACGATACATGGAAGTTCTGAACTTTCGCTGAAGGCAGCCAAGAAATAAGTTGAACCTGGGAAGCGTTTTTAATAATATAGCATATTCAAAAGTGGTCTCGGGGACGTAGTGTAACGGGAGCACGCCGCGGTCGCATCGCGGAAATGAGGGTTCGATTCCCTTCGTCTCCATTGGTGAGTCCTGCACCGAATTTTGGGCTGTGAATGAGCAATCTGCACCGCTCCCACTTCACGTCCGACCATCGCAGGGCCGGAATCTCTGAGGGTCATCTTAGGCCACCAAAACGAGCCAGGCTGACAATCAATTTCCATTCGACATCATGACAAGTGTAAATTGGCTTTGAATTGGCTTTGTTTTTTCGTGCCCCGCAAAGCAGTATTTTGTCATAATTCCCTTTCAAACAAGACTTTACGCCTATTTGCTCATTTCAAAATTGGCTTTGTTTTTTCAAATTCATTAACCGCAGATGAACGCAGATTAACACCGATATTCATTCTTTGTTTTTCTACGAACCATGAACTACGAACTATGAACCAATAAATTGGCTTTGTTTTTTCAACTTTACCCCGTGAGATAACGTTTCTGCCTATCTCATGGGGTGAACACGAAGATCCAAGGAGAAATAATCATTCATCAATAATCAAATATCATTTTCAAGGCCTTTTCCTTTCATTTATCAATCGTCACTAATCAATTATCATTTCGTTAAGTATTCTACGACCGGCAATCGAAAAAAGCGGGCATTTTTCGGCAGATTCTTAAAAAATCTCCATGACACGGCGTTCCCTACGACAAGCTCAGGGCATGCTTTATCGCCGAGCACGCGGTCCGCGCCGTTCGGGCCTGCGCGCACAGTCGTCCTGAATTAGCCTTTAGCCCTGAGCGAAGTCGAAGGGATTGCAGAGGGATCAAAGCAGATAAACACAGATTTTGTGGTATAAATGAAAATAATAATTCGTAAATCATAAATAATAAATGGAAAGCATGCTTTTCCGGCCTTTTTCCCGCCGAAATATAAAATAATTGCCATCTGCCTTATTTTTGTTTATTATCTTTCCAAAGTTGCAAAACTCCAAAGAAAGCAAAACTTCCTCGATTCGCCTTTTTGTCTTACCGCATCTAATCAGCCGGGCTTGGAGCCTGCCCGGAGAAAATCGAAGATATAAAATTTCTCAAAGGAAGTTGTTTAAGATGAGGCCAAATTGCATTATTATAGGACTTGAAGCTCGCGGGAGCATTTCAGTAAAGTGCATATGAAAAATCCAGAATGATTTATTTTGATTGGGAGAAAGAAATTATGAAAACCAAGCCGAATATAATTATGATTTTTATCGTTACAGCTCTTTTTCTGCAGACTTACTCATATGCTGCAGATGTTTCAGTGGATTTCGAGCAATTCCAAAGTATGAATTCACCTACATACCCACATGGAAGCACAATCTTTGAGTACGCCAAACTGTATGACCAGTTGCTGGACATTTACGGCGTTATCTTCACTTCGGGAAGCTCATACGTGGCTGTTCGTGACTGGGATCATTGCACTCCCAGCGGCTTTAGATATATCTCTGGATCCACACCCGATGGAAAGATAACAGTGTTAAATGACTATCCGATCATTGTAAGCTTTTTTGAACCCGGCAATTTGTCGGTTCCATATTGTACCGACTTTGTCTCGATTAGGGCAGACACATGTGGAAGTGGAGCTGAGATTACACTCTATGCATATGACATAGATGGTGAACTTATTGTATCAGATACCAAGACTGACTCCGGTGGCCCGGTACTGGAAGTATCCACCCCTGATAAAACAATACATTATGTTGAGTTCTGTAGCCCCGCTTCAGACATCACTGAAGGGGGAGTGGGCTTTGATGATCTCAGATTTAACACTCCAGGCCTGCCAGAAGGACTGCCGGGAGTTCTATCACTTTATTTAGAAGGAGGAACAGATTATTTATTTAGAGACCTTGTTGTTTCATGGTTTGATATTTCTTCATCTGCTACGCTTGAATCAATTGCTGTTAATGGTACCGAGGTAACTGACTATATAATACCTTGTGGTAACTGTTCAATATTTCTTCCTGGTTTCTGTACAATGAAAGATAATCAATACACAATAGAAGTTATTCTCCGTGAAGGACAGAATCTCCTCAATTATCAAAATACTATAAATATCAAATCAACAGTAGAGGATTATTTCAACTGGTATCAAGATAATTATTCTTACTTAAAATTCTTAGCAGAAGCCTTGGAATTTACGTGGCCTAAAGAGTTAGATTTTCTCAACGTAGGTGTTTACTTAAAAGATATCCTAACAGCTGTTCATAATGGTGATAATGTCGGATTTGTTCTTCTTCAGGGAGAAGGATTAGCTTGGGGATTTCTGGGGCTAGGACCTGTAATGTCACTTTTAGATGATACTCATGAATTTTATATACTTAAGCCGATGAGTGAACTTGATTGGCTTTCTAAAGAAGAATTCGAAGCAGCTGAGAAATTAGGGTTTTTCGGCGGTTTGCATATGATGGTTTGGGGAATTTTTAAGGAACTCGGCTCCCTGAAATATATCGATCCATTTTCTGGTGAAAGCTGGATAAACTTAGATTTCCCAAAGATCACTGGACCAGCTAATGTTTGTAATAATCTTAAGCTCTTAGCCAGACAGATTCTTATAGAAACGGGTAAATTTGTTGAAGGAATCTCTTTTTGGAAATGGTCGCCAGTGAATATGGAAATTGTAGATCCCTGCGGGTTAACTTTATCAGAAAAATATTCTGAAATACCCTATAGCATTTATCTCGAATTTGAAAGTTGTGAAACATATTTCATTTTATTCCCTTTAGAAGGAGAATATAAAATCCATGTTACTCCTAAAAAAGATGCTTTACCAACGGATGTATATTCTATAAGTGCCCGAAGTTCAGATTTCGAAATGGAATTAGCAAATCATACCTTAGTTTCAGAAATACCGGCTCAAGGATATTCTGTAATAAAAATTCTTCCTCCTAGTATGTTTGATCCTAATAATCCAAACACTCTTTTAATCCAGAATTTTGTTAAACAATTCTATAATGATCCAAATGAGCCTCACGCTAACCAGGGGCTTTTAATATATATTGAAAAATCAGGGAACTTCAATGGAGTAGATGTTAATGATGTTTTATATACTGCTCCTGAACAAGGCTCATCGAAAATTGTCTCAAAAATTGCACGGAAGAATTTGCATGGGGAAGTTACAGGTCATGATGAGTTATCAAAAGATGTCAGACCTTTTCCATCTGATGCAAATGACCCGAACAGTAATGCATTGCTTGAACTGAGTATTTACAGCCCTGAGCTGAATGGAACGAATATAAATTCTGAGAATTACCTGAAATTCTGGCTTGCAGAAAATGCCTTTGAAGGAAAGCCGCTTACAATACAGCAGGTTTCTTCTGATCCTGATGTCGAATATCCGCTGTGGGATATAAGAAATATTATTAGGAAAAATAACAGGAGACTGCCTTTAAGTGATTTAACAGATCAAAGACCTAATATTGTTTATGTTAATTTCACACTTTCAACGAACAGAGTAATAGAAGACATCAATGGAGACAACGTTGTCGACTTAATTGACTATGACCTTATTGTGCGGGATTTTGGAAAACAGGGTATATATAGAAGCGATATTGCCGGTCCAAAAGGCACAGGCCTTCCAGATGGAATTGTTGATGAATTGGATGGAAATGCCTTTTACAGGAAATACATTGAGCTAAATCCAGATAAGTCTATCGTCAATCCGTATGCCTTTAAGGAAGATTTCGAGACGGGTGACTATAACAGATTTAACTGGGAATTGTCCGGTGATGAAGACTGGATAGTGAGTACAACGCAGCGGAATTCAGGAAGTTTAAGTGCTCAGGCGGGTTTGATCGGCAATAATCAAAAAAGTACTCTAAAAGTCACTCTTGATTGTCTTGATGGACATATCAGTTTTTATTACAGAGTTTCCTGTGAAGATACACATGATAAGCTGGAATTTTTCATCGACGGAGATAAACAGAGCGACTGGTCGGGTGATAAGGACTGGGCCCATGTGTCTTTTCCTGTAACGGCAGGAACAAGGACATTTGAATGGTCTTATACAAAGGATGGCTCTGTATCAGTTGGTGATGATACTGTTTGGATCGATGATATAGAATTTCTCCTGAATTGAGGAATTAAAGGTGTCAGACATTGTCATTGATTATAGCGAAGCCGTAAATTTATTATCCATTTGGCAGTGCTCAGGACAGTCGTGGCAATTGATTATTGATTACTGATTATTGATTATTTTTTCAAAAACTTTGTTGAGGCGTAGCCGTCACCCTGCTTTTAGAGAAGATCTTAGCTATCTTATGTCTTTTTACTCGGGGATGATTTGTTTGATGTATCTGTCTAAAAGACGATTTAGCTGTTCGTCCGATGGATGTTCTGCCAGCGCGGTCTTAATGGCTGTTTTGACACTTATCTCATCGTTGTGGTTCATCAGAGCGAGGATATAATTGTAGTGGACCTGCGGCCGATTGTCACCGAGCTTGACGGCTTTAGCAAGATTCCCGGCAGCAGCAGTATAACTGTTATTTTTTATTTGTAAATCAGCCAGGGCAATTAGGGCTTCAGTAGAAGCGGGATTCTTTTTGACTGCTGAATTGTAATGAGTCAGAGCATCATCAGGCCGGCCGGCTTCGACAGTAACGTGACCGAGGTACAGGTCGGCCTTGAAGTTAAGCCGATTCGCTTTTTGCATATTGCCGAACGCCTCCTCGGCGGACTTCAAATCCCCGGTTTTAAAGTATGCCAGACCCAGCCGGTAATAATCCTCGGCCGAAGGCTTATCCAGCATCCTTATAATTCTGGCGTAGCATCCCGCTGCTTCCTGAGGCATATCTTCGGCCAGGTAAAGGTCAGCCAGCAGGCGGTCTATCTGCTCACTCGAATTGAAATCCACGCGTCTTGCAAATTCAAGCATGTCAACGGCCTGCTGTTTCTGCCCCTGGACCGTTAACGCCTTTGCCAGCGAGATTCGATACGAGGTCTTCTCTGGTGCGATGGTGAGCAGCTCCCTGTAGATATCGATAATGCCCTGCCGGTTGTCCTGCTGATTGAACACATAGGCGAGCAGTTCGAGTGTAGCGGTATTTTTCGGTTCGCTTCGTAACTGGGCGAGCAGGACGGACCGGGCCTGAAACCATTGCTCAAGCTCAATCATGCAGCGGGCAATCCAGATGTTGTCCCGGCCATTTTCCGGTTCGAGCTTGGATGCTTTCAGATAAGCATCCATTGCTTTGTCGTATTGACGTTCCTCGAAACAGGCACGTCCGAGGGAGCGCAAAATTTCACCTGTAACATCGTCCGGCTTTATTCGGATTGCCTCTTCATACATCGAGGCAGCGTCATCCCATAGCTCAAGCTGCATGTAGCAATGACCCACGTTCACGTATGCGGCAAAAGTTGGTTTGGCTTCAATGGCCTGTTTGTAATATTCTATGGCCTTGTTGTAATCGCCCTGACCGAATGCTTCGTTGCCAAGCTCGACGTTGTCCTTCGCCCCCGTCAATCCGGGAACACAAAACCAACCTATCAAGATTATCTCTATGATTCTCTTATCGAACATGACCGACCTTAATGAGTGAACTCGAAATTTATCTTCTGAAAGCACCAGCAGCTAACTGGTTTGCCCGCTCTGATCGCCGGACTGAAACGCCACTGGCTGACGGCCCGGACGGCTTCGTCGCCGAATCGCTCATCGCCCTCTATTTCATTAATATTGACATCTTCGACGGCACCTTCGGTAGTTACGATAAACCGCAATGTCACCGTAGCCTCCAGCCTGTCCCGACGAGCCCAGTGCGGGTAACGCGGCGCGGGGCCTGCGGTCTTCGAAGGCATGCGGTCGACCCTCGGGGCAGATACAGGTTTGTCGGCGCCGCCGGCAGGTGCTGCTCCTGCGGGACTCAGCAGTGAAATATTGGAGGTACGTACCGGCAGGCCCGGCAGTTCGAACGACAAATCCGAAAGCCTCTCGACCGGGAGGGGAAACGCCGGTGATATCATATCGGCAGCGGGCTGGGGCGATTCGCTGCTGGTTTGTTCCGGACCCAGTTGGATGACTTCCATTACGGTTTCTATGCTGGCCGTCTCGACGTCGGCCGGAACCGTTAAATCCAGATTGATAATGCGTATTGGTTCCTGCTCTTTGGGATAGGTCAACGTCGGCATTGTTCTTGCCACAGCGAGGATACAAAACATCAGGACGTTGGCGCCGATTGCTGCTGCGACCGCTAAGCAGCTAACTGCATAAGATCGTCCATTGATAAATGTCTTTTTGCTATTATTCATGTGTATATATCGCTACTGCTTCGCCGCCGTAGCCAATGCGACTTCGCTTATACCAGCGGCCCTTATCTCGTCCATAACGCGCACCACCCGATCCACGGATATCGTTTTATCCGCCACGAGCACAACTGCAAGTCCGGGCTGCATTCGGATTTTCTTCTGCAAAAACGGCCGGATCGACAGCAGCCCGACCCTCTGGCCGTCAACGGTTATCCGGCCATTAGCGTCAATCGCCACAGGAATATTTTCGTGAGGCAGCGTTTCCGAGGAGCTGGACCGGGGCCTTTGAATATCCAGGCCCGTTTCAGAAACAAAGCTCGTAGTCACAACGAAAAAGATAAGCAGAATAAACACCATATCGATCAGGGGCGTCATTTGTATCTCGGCCTGCGAGGTAAGTGCTCTTCTGGAACGTACGGATTTAAACATCTTTGCTCTCCGTGTTGTGCTGTTCGTCGGCCATTCTGCCGGCAGCACCTGTTTGCGTGATATGGAACAGCACCTCGGTTTGGTTGCGAATCAGGCGTATTCGGCGGCTGATGATATGGTGGAAAAAGAATACCGGAACGGCCATCCATAATCCTGCCTGTGTCGTTATCAGCGCCTGGCCGATACCGCCGGCCAAAAGTCTCGGCTGGCTCGTGCCGTAAATCCGGATGACCTCGAAACTCAGGAGCATCCCCAGCACGGTCCCCAAAAGACCGAGCAGCGGCAGCACGGAAGCGAGCGTGCCCACCAGCCAAAGTCCGCCGCCGAGCCGTACGGTTTGGGCCTTTACAGCAGACGAATCATCAAAGCGGGGCGTAAGCTGCATATCACAATGTGATCGCCTGGCATTGCCCGCTCCGCAGGTGTTTATTCTCCGGAGTTTTTTCAAAAGAGAGCCGGCCGAAAGCCAGGTTCGTATCGAGAGAAACCATGCTACAAGCGACACTGCTGCGATGCCGAACATGACGGGTCCGCCTCTCGAAAACAGCTCAATTAATGATTCGGTTATCGCCACCGGTTTTATCTCTCCCGGATGTGGATGAAGATTCTTTTTGTTTTAATACGTTCGACAGGCTTGCCGCGAAGCGTTCTGCGTCGGCGATAAGTCCTTCTATCCGGCTGGACAGAAAGCTGTGTGCCAGCAGTCCCGGTATCGCGATAGCCAGGCCCGTTGCCGTCGTAATAAGAGCCTCGGATATGCCGCCCGCGAGCAACCGCGGCTTGCCGCCGCCGACGACGGTTATCATATCGAAGGTTGCAATGATGCCCGTGACCGTTCCAAGCAGACCGAGCATCGGGGCGACCGCTGACAGCATACGCATCGAAGGCAGAAACCTCTCCAGTCTCGGCAGCTCATGAAGAAATGCTTCCTGGATAGCATCGTCCAGAACAGTTGGAGGCTGGTGCCGATTTGCCAGACAGACCCGAAGGATCCGGGATACAATCCCTTTTCTTTTGCCGGCCAGTTGTTCGGCTTTCTCGAAGTCCCCGGTGCTGCAAAATCCGAGTATCTGCTCGCAGAATTGCAGCGAGTGGCGGCTTTCCCGCAATACAATGAATAGCCGCTCGATGATAAGAAAGGCCAGCCACACGGCCACGATTGTCAGAGGGAACATGACGATGCCTCCGGAGCGGAATCGCCCCTCGAGGGACTTGCCGGAAAGGTCGGTCGCCGCCGTCATGGTGCCGGTGACGTCAACAGGCAAATTATAAATGCCCCGGCGATCGGCCGCCTGATTCATCGCGCTTACTATTGCCTGCTGCATGTCATCGCTGATATCTTCGTACCAGCGGAAGCCGCCCTGCTGGTAAGGGTCGGAAATGGCTAACGCGGTTCGCGATGTGCCGTTTATGTTATAAGCATACAGGCTCTGACCGATGCGCAGCATACGGGCGTTTTGACGCCGTCCCTGCGGGTCAATGATATCGGCCGTATAGAGCGCCGACGTTCGGCTTTCGTTAATAAGCGATTCGACAAGCTCGAATACCGAAGTGACCATTACATCGACTGCTTCCCGGTCGAGGGATTCCGAGAGGATTGAAAGTTGCCGCTGCTGGCTTTTTTGATTCTCGGAAACCGGCAGTGTATCCAGCAACTCGCGCAGCTCGGTATGCACGTCCCGGCAGAGTGATTTTATCTGTGCGAGATCTTCCTGGAATTGCTTTCGCTCGGTCCAGAGCGTTTCTCGTTGTTTCCGAACGTTACGCAGCGTGATTTGTTTTTGGGCAATGGCGATTTTTCGCTCTACGATCTCGCCGGACAGCTTTTCGCATTCGGCGCGATCCTGCTGCAGCTCATCCCGGCGGATTTGCAGTTCCTTTTGAATCCGGGCCTTCTCGGCCTGAAGCTCTTTCTGTGCCTGTTCGACGGCCGTCTGCAGCCGGTCTTCGAAGTCCGCCGAATCCGAAGATAAACAGGGGGCCTGAAGCAAAGCAATCAAAAGCAGCCAGATTAAAAGCGTGCTGCGATTTGTATGATTAGCTTTTCGTAAAGCCGATAGTATCTGTCTAAGGCAAAGCATCAGAGTCCTCCTTTTTTATATCTGTGGACTCTAACGCGATTGGTAGTGTTACTAACCTGGGTCCCTGTCGGCGGTCCAGAATTTCCACCGCATCGCGTATCTGTGCCGACTGTTTCGTATCGGTGACGGCCATCCATCTTTTGTCATCCTGCAGTGACGACCATATCGCCGCCTGCCGGCCGTCTTCGGTAATGTAGCCGAGAATTTTCTGGCCTGCGCGGAAGAACCTGGCGTAGGGAGAAGACCCGTCCTCTATTTTTGCTCTTGCTGTGTAGGTCTCAGATGAGCGTGCCAAGCGAAGCTCCTCCTGAGCGTAATTCCAGATGTGCCCCAACCGGTCGGACGCCGATACGGAGTCCGGAGCGTTGGTATCGCCGACGGCAGCCTCGAGTCTCGCGATTCGCTCCTGCTGCTTGTATGGAATGCCATTTTCAATCGCGGCTTGCTGGTTTGCGATGAATGGCCGTATCCGGTTGTCCATGACGTTTTCTATGGACTCTTTCAGCACAAGCTGTTCTTTGAGATTTCCGACTTCCGCCTCGTATTTTTGGAGCTGTTGGTCTGATTCGTTTTCCTGCTTGCGAAGGTCGTCAAGCTCGGTCTGAAGTATTTTTCGGTTCTCACGTGCTTTCTCTGTTTGAGCTTCAAGCCGTGCCTTCTGGACGTAATAGGCCGCCCGCTCCTGTCTCAACCGGCGAATAAGATCCTCCAATTGCTCAGAAAGCTCTTTTTGCCTGTTTGTCTGCTGGGGCTCATTCATGTCCTCGGCTGTCGGCGCAGCAAAAGCCCCGCTGGTAAAGACCGTCGAAACCAGCAAACCGAGACAGAAGACACACCATCTCATGCCTGTAATCCTGAATGTCTTGCTGCTACTGGAATCTTTTGACGAATCCTGCATAAAAAAGAGCGCCATCATGTGGATACCCCGGAACGGTTGAATATTCATCATCTGTGACATTTTCGGCACGGACGTAAAACTCTGTATTGCTGTCGTGCCGATAAGTAAGCTGTGCGCCTAAATCGACGAAATCACCAAGAGGCGCCGGCGGAGACCCTGAGGGAAGGAATCGCTCGTTCTCATAGCTTGAAAGATGCTTGGCGAAGACCAGAAACTCGTACTTTTCAAATACATAAGAAGCACCCCCGCCGACGACAACGTCGGGAATTTCATCATCTTTGTCCCAGTCTCCGGAGTAGGTACGCTTGGTTCTCATGGCGGTTACGTTGCCGAAAAATTGCATGCCGTTCTCGAAACGATTGGTTTGAACTTCTACCTCAACGCCGTAGTTCTTACGGTCGCCATTCTCAAACAGGGCGAAAGGCTCGCCGTTGACGGTCACGGTGCTGCTGCTGACCAGCGCCGCGTCGTTCTGGCGTACGTAGAAACCCGTTACACTGGCCTGACCGAAACTATTAATTCTCTTCCTTAAGCCCAGATCAAATTTATATCTGTCCTCGTTGTCGGGCGTTTGCAGGTTCGAATCCAGCATGCCCGGCTGAGGTGAAAGCTGCCCCCATGCCGCGTTCCCGAATAAAGATTTGTCATCGGACAGTTCGTATGAAGCTCCAAGATTGATTCCGTGAAGAGGATCGCCCCACTCGTCGTCTATCTGTACCGAGGCAAGTCCCGAAGCGCTGCCTTCCACATTAAAGCCGCCGAATTCCTGGATATGCTCCCGTGTATAACGGTAGCCGATACTTGTGTCCAGTCTGCCGAAGTCGATATCATCGGCAATCATGCCGGAATAAGTGCGTATGTCACCCGGACGACCCACGTAAAAGCGTTTTCCCGTCGGGCTCAGCCAGCGATTGTACAAACCGCTGAACCTCAGTGTGTTGTCGTCCGTCAATTCTTCGCTATGAATAAAACTTGCCCCGTATTCGTAATCTTCCTCGAGCCAGTCGTCACTTCCTACCCGGTGCCCGTAGAAGCGCCGGCCGGCGTAATTTCCGAGCACTTCCGTCGCACTTCCGTCTTCGGGATCGTGCCGGAGCTTGGCGACGGTCACATAAGAGCGCATCGGGTCAAAGCTATCGAGCCTGGTCTGGAGGGTGGTCGAAGCGGGAGGTTCGGCGAGCTTCAGCTCCCGATCTCCCAAAAGGCCGAAGTTGACCCATGAGAACGTTACTTCATCAGTCAGGTCATATTCGAACCGGCCGTAAAGGTTTGTCATGTTCTCTCTTGCGTTCATGTGGCTGGAGCCGTTGGTATGGTAATATCCTGCACTGAGGCCGAAGTTATAGTTTTCCCCGGCCTCTCCGTGAGTAATATTGCTTCGCAGGGTGTTATGTGTTCCGTATAGTGTGTCGATCTGCGTTTCCTTCTCCGAATAGCTGCGTGGTATGAGATTTATCATACCCGTCATGCCACCCGGCCCGAGCAAAAGTCCGCTGCTGGAGCGTACAACGTCGATCCTGTCGAAATTCGCAGCGCTAAGGTAATAGTTAATCTCGTGGAATTCCCTGAACCATGCTCCATCAATCAGGTAACCCGGATATGGGTATGTCTGTCCACGAACGGAAAAGAAGCTCTTGACCTTTCGCCCCCGTGTTTCCGTCCAGGCACCGGGAATATAATTAAGCGCATCCACGACCGAATAAGCGTGCATTTGTTCGATATCCTGCCGGCCTACAACGCTCGTGGCCGTCTCCAAACCGGGCGATTCGGTAAATGGCCGCTCGATAAGGTCTCTTTCCGGCAAGGTAGTAAAATCATATTCGCCCGGAGCGGTGACGGTGACTTCAGGCAAAGTGTGGCCCTCGGACTCATCAGGGCTATTGGGTTCTGCGGCCAAACTTGATGTGCCTCCAAGCCCGGCACAAATTAAAACTATACAAATCAGAAATCGAATTACCATAAAGTTCTCTCCTATGAATCAAATGCGAAGGCCAGAATAACATTGTCGTTCGTTTTGAGATACCCGCGCTGTCCCACCCTTACAAAAGCATTACAGGAATGCAGCCCTGAGACTTGCCATATCTCCTGGCCTGTGTTCCGTCTGACTGCAACCAATCGGCCTTCTCTGGTCCTGTCTACGAAACAGATCATATTATCGTATTCGGTGATTTGGCTGCAACCGTCGGCCTTAACGCTCCAGATGGATTTGCCTGTGGCCTGATCCAGCGCAAGCACATCTCTACAGCGAACGTACACGTTGGCAGAGTCTGCATATATGTGAGCCGCCCTTGGGACCAATCTCTCCCACAGGCACTGTTGCGTGGAAGTGTCGATGCGTTGAATCAGGCTTCTTCCGTCTCTTGAGCCCGCCGCTACGAACAGCGTGTCCGGGCCAGCCGCTATCAGCAGGGGCTTGGCTCCCGGCCAGATATAATACCGACACGGCATATGCCAGCGAATCCGGCCATTTTCTGCTTCCATACAATAAATGCCGTTTCGCCCGGCAGTATACATGGAGCCGCCAACAACTGCAGCTCGCGAGAGGGAACCTTCGCCTTCAAATACCCGCCGCCATATCTCCCTGCCGTTTATTGCATCGAGCACATACACCATATTTTCAGAGATCCAGCAAACACATCCATTATTCATTACTGTGGGTTTGTTGGGCTGGAATAATCTGTTCGGCGTTGTGGTTGTTTCAAAGGTCCATTGAACATGACCGCTCTGCATATCAAGGGCCGCCAAGTCGGTCTTTGCCTTATCCATAAAAGCAACACAGTAAAGACGCACCCCGTCCGTTTCCAGATAACCACAACTGGCAAGATCCGATTGCCATTTAGTCCGGCCCGAATCGGAGCTGACAGCGGTGACAACAGGTGTACCGCTGTCTGAAGCCAGGAAGAAAACCGTATCCTTATCGACAATAAAGTCAGCATTCGAGAATCCCGCGGCAACAGCATTGGCCTTATGCCAGACCGTTGTAGCCGGGATCAAGTGGGCATCGGCTTGGCCATGTGAGAATTCAATGTTGTTGTCTCTCCGGCTCGGCCAGATCTGCCATACGAACGCAGCTAACAGCAAAGCCGCCGCGGCCGTTGCGGTAAGACGCCGTAAACATTTCCGCATATGGGCTCTTTTAAGCGGAATCTCAGTTGCGGATTGAATTCTCAGAATTAGTTCTGAGCCGGCGCCGGAGTGTCCATTCTGACGGCGCAATTTTGTCAACGTGAGCTTGTACTGTCTCTCTATCTGACGGCAGCCCGTACACTTTGATAGATGCTCCTCTATGAGCCGGGTCTTCATCTTGTCGGCGGCACCCAGCACGTACAGTTCAATTTCTTCTCTGATATCTTCACATTTCGTTATCATAAGTTCTTATTCCTGCGTTCGATAAATCAGTACGAATATCGCACTTTAAAAGGGACAAATTTTTTTAAAAATTAAGCTGTAATGCGACACGATTTGGAAAATGATTACAGCGTGTTTCCGCCGGATTGGGCTTAAAGGATAGGTAGTCGCGCTAAAATCAGTATTACCCGCCGGCATCTCCCCATGCCGTCACACGGCTTGCCGTTTTGCTCGCTCGCTTCGAATGAGCCTCTGACGCAGTCTGCGAAGCCCTCTTTGGGCGCGCTTTTTCGCAGCTTCTTCGGATATTTCGAGTGCTGCGCCAATTTCCTTAAAGGACATTGAGTGAACAACTCGTAATTCCAGCACATTTTTCTCGCGAGCGGGGAGCAAATCCAGAAGGTCTAAGTTTTCCCGCTGTGATTCGAACGAAGCATTACTTGCTATTTCGCCAATCAAATGTCTGGCGCACTTTCTATCACGCTGCTGCTTTCTGATTATATCGACACAAACATTCCGTAGAATAGCATAGAACCATGGTGAGAACCGATTGGATAATACGTATTGATCGCGTTTTTCAATCAGCCGGACGAAGGTTTCCTGTACAGCATCCTCAGCAAGATTCCTGTCACATAATATCTGATTGGCCACGGCCTTAGCAGCAGATGCATAATCCCGGATGAGTTGTTCAAAGGCAGCCTGATCCAGGGCTGTCTTGAATTTCATCATCAAAGTCTCATGCGTTGGTTTCGCTGATGACTCATTTGTCATCTTATCATCCAATTGCTACAGGCTCCTTAATCGAACGTAATTGAACACTAAGCGGATAAACAATACTATGTCCCCAAAAACTGAAGACCGGTGTTTGTATCCTGCCGGTTCACAAGACTTCTTGCTCGAAGTTTACCAGAACGGCTCAGTTTTGCAAGTCTTTAGACAATTATATCTGACCTGCTTACAATTATACTTAGGGATAGAGCTCTCGCCTGTTGTAAAGAACAGGCCGGCTCTGAGGTTGGATTGACCCGCTATTTCTTTCCCGTTAACCAGTGCTTGCAGAAAACGAATAAATCTCGATTGTCAATAACACTGCAGCCGGAGTCTGAAATATCACACTCGGGATTGTAGTTAGGTTGACCCTTCGTACTCTTCCAGGATTTGGCAAAGACTGCAAAATCGTGAAAATCTACATCTCCATCAGGTTCGAAATCTCTTGGATATGAGATCATAAAAACCTTATAGCTGGTATCCCTGATGCTCGCGTTAGTCGAATCTGCGATACGTACCAGGCATTCGCCTGAATTGATAACAGGAACACTCCACTCGTAAAATCCGGTATTGGGCACAGCATCGATGCGGTTCCATTTCCGGCCGTTGTCGGTGGAATATTCGATCAGGATATCTTCAATAATTGTGCTTTCATACGTTTTCCATGTAATGTTAAACACGGAACCGGCGACGATACTCTCTCGGCCGTTCGGCGAAAGTAAAATCAATGGCTGTGCCGTAAAGCCCCACGTGTCGTTCGGTTCATAAATCCCTGCAATTTGAAGATCATTCGTATTGCGCTACATCCTCGTCAGATCAACAGTCAGGTCGTTAACTTCTACGAGAAGATATCCATATTTTCTCTCATGGCACAGTTGATAGAGAGTATAGTGACTATTATCGCCGTCATAGGGTGGTGAAAAAGTATAAAAGGGGGCGCCTGCTGTTCCGATTATATACTGGTGAACATCATTATTTGGGTCGCCATCTCCGTCGTCAACGTGAGCATGGTCAAAGAAATGGTCGTGGCCGCTAAAGTAGGTTCTGCCGCCTGCGTTTTGAATGCTGCTCCAGAACATGTCTCTATTGGCGGGATAATCGTCCAGGCAGTCATAATGAACCGCATGGAAGGCCGGCTCGTGTCCGAAGATGAATACATGTGGCTCCTCGTTTTTTGCAAGCTGAGTGTCGAGCCAAGCTTGATTTACCCGGTGTGGATTAACGAATTCATCAACCGCAACCATCAAAGAATTCTTATGGGTGACAGAATAAGTCATATATTTCTCATTACGTGGCCCGTTGTCGGGCAGGTCATTAAAGATGCTCTGCCAGGCAGCAACAGTTCCCCAGTTTTCATGATTCCCACGACATGGGTAAACAGGGATATTGGCATCGTAAACGGGCTCCATTATTCTGCGCCAGGCAATCAGTTCACTTTCAAGCTGGTTCACATTATTGCACCAAACGAGATCACCGCAGAAGAGGACGCAATCCACACAATGATTTATAAATTCAGATGTAAGTTCACTCAATATTATAGAATTGATACCATTATCGTAGCCCTGACTGTCTCCTACAACTGCGAATTTCCATGATGCTTGTACAAAGTCTGTGGGGAAAAAAACGATCAGGAGCGCGAAAATCCAAAATACAGTTTTGAGTTTTGAAATTCTCCGTACTATATGTTTTAGTTTTTTTATACGGTTCATCATTATATTTACTTGAGACTTCCTATAGATTAATTCACAAAATTTCCGCTCCATCCTTACTATGTTTTGCTGAATTTTCCTTAAAGCCTCAGATGGCGTTATTTGCTTCTACCCACTACTGATAACCTTTATATTATACCAAAAAAGCTTTGTGAAATCAAGACAAGTAAGCCTTAGATATGCTTAAGACGGGTATAAACGTGGAGCTTGCGATTCTCAATTTATAAATAATTTTTTGTGCCTCTTAACTCACAGACGAGTCGAGTAGATGTACTATAGCACAGTAAAGCATACCTAAAAATTGATTATTCTTAAAACCGGTGGGGCAAGCCGCCACCCTACAAATAATGGTGCGTTTCAACGCACCCTACATGATCGGTCGGGATGACCGGGCAGGGCCATAAAGTGGCCCAATTATCATCCGAAGGCGCCTATTTTTCTTTTCATCAAAAATCCGTTCACACAAGCAACATCAGGAAGATTATCAATATGAGAATCACCAGTGAAACGATGCACACTGTCAATGCGATCCTTTGCCGTCTTATTATAATTTCATATTCCAGGTCACTCATTTCAGACAGGACAAAATCCCCGCTGGCCAGCGGTGAGAAACTGTCGACATCAATACTTTGATGGGCCCTGATAGGCGGGTTCCCTTTCAAGACGCTTTCTATGTCTTCAATAAGAATCTTGATGTTCTGGTAGCGGTCTTCCGGGTTCTTCTTCATCATTATCTCGATCATCTCGCTGATTCCGATTGACAGCTCTTTGTTTATATGGTCCGGCGGGGTAAGATTAGTGTGCAGATGCATATTCATTATATTTCTTTTGTCTTCATGATAGAACGGGACTCTGCCTGTCACCATATGGTAAAGGGTCGCCCCGAGGCTGTATATGTCAGCCCTTCCATCAACATCTATTCTGCCCCTTATCTGTTCGGGCGCTATATAATAAGGGGTTCCCCATGCCTGGCCCTTCTCAGCTTCTATGGCAGCAATGTCGGTAAGCTCCCGCGCAATACCCATGTCAGCCAGCTTGACCACGCCCTCTTTTGTAATCATTATGTTCTTGGGCTTGACATCACGGTGGATGATCCAGTGTTCGTGGGCGTGCTTAAGGGCCCTTGCAACCTGAATAATGATATTGAGTGCCTCTTTTTCTTCAAATACCTTTCCCTGCTTCAAGGCAGCATCTATTGTGTCACCTTCGACATACTCCATCACAAAATAATGGTATTCACCCGATTTTCCGACATCGATTGCACTTACGATATTATGGTGATTCAGCTTCGCAGCCGACCGCCCTTCCCTATGAAAGCGTCTGACATAATTTTCGTCTTTAGCCAATCTGCTTCTCAAGACCTTTATTGCAACAATCCTGTTGAGGCTGGTCTGCCTGCCCCTGAATACTGTCGCCATTGCGCCGGAACCGAGGATCCCTTCAATTTTATATCCTGGAATCCCCTGCTTCTGCAGTCGTTTTAATATTTCTTTCTGGGCGTCCTGATTTTTAGGCATAGCATACACTCCATTTCATTTTTAAGATATGAAGGATTGTTATCGGAAATAATCATTTCACCGGAATCTCATTGCTGGTTCCTGCGATTTAGAAATCCTTTTCACATGCGTTAACAGACCACACTTTCCAAGGGAGCCTTCGTTAAAGGGGAAAGGCTTTGTAATTACTGTAAGTTTTTCAAGACTATCCTGTTTTAGAGTCATGGACGTCTGACATTTTTCCGTTAATCTTATCTTATGCAAAAGAAATAAAGTCCTGTATCATTCGATAAAGATATTTACCTGACCCTATAAACAAAAAACCACCAATTTGTACAATCTCTAATAGTATTGTACGAGTGAATACAGATGTTAGCAAGGGCTATAATTCTTTAAAGGTGAGGTTACTTTACTCAGAAAGCTCTTCCCAAGTAATTCCACAATAAAAGTAGCTGCAAAGTTGGGGCGGTCACTCGATATGTTAAAGTAAAAAGCATCAAGAATAGGACTTAAGAAATCGAAGAAATATCTGAAGTCGCTTGGTCGTAAATAGCCATGTGATGGCTCAAAATTCGCGAGCAAAACTTTCATAAACAGAAGCTGTGGATGAGTGATATAATGCCCTCGAAATGGCCTAATTTTCACGAGCAAATCGATTCAACTCGCCTACAGCCCCTTATTTGACAAAGATCATTACATATAGATTTACTATTACATTTCGGGTACAATTTTGATATAAAGTACGTGCAGATTGGAGAGTTCTCAATGTTATATACGTGGCAAATAAAACTGATGTCAGTGATACTATTGATAGTTCTCTTGAACTATGGAGAAACCAATGTCTGTGCTCAAGAAGATTTTGTTCTCGAGAACGTATACGAAGCGGCTCTCGATTTACCGCGTATTTTGTTTCTGCTGAAACGTGAGCCATCAGGTCCTCCTTTGATGACTAAAGGGCATTTTGAGGTAAATTACGCTTTTCTTGACACCGGTGCATCTGGAATCGTGTTGTCACGAGAGACTGCCAGTCTTATGGGTTTGGCTATTGATCCAAGAGCAAGATTTGCTGACATCGGTGTGGGTGGAATTGAATATTTTAATGTTTCTGAATCCCTTTATATTGGCCTGGCTGGTTACAATGCACAAAATCCCGGAGATCCCGGCTCTTACAGAGTTATTGGACCGGGGCGTTTTCAGATCAAGCAGAATATGGCCGGACTCCTCACAGGGCCCTTAGATATTATCGGGATGCCGGCAATGATTGGACGAGTTGTGGTGCTTGATTCCGGAGCGACAAATTCTCTGGGTTACTTTTCCGCTAATATCAAAAATCCGGGTGACTCTGCCATACCAAAGGTTGATCTTGAGGTTGTACTGAGATTCAAGAAATTTCAGAATCCTGACAACTCCAATAATATTCCTCCTTTACCAGCGATGGCTCGTAACCCGGTGATAGATAATGTTGTTGTCCATCACAAAGGCATGAGTTCGCGAGGTAGCTGGCTGTTAGACACGGGTGCGACGATTAGCCTTATTTCTGTAAAGCAGGCGATGAGATTAGGTCTGACAGATAGATACGGTGAGCCATTAGTTACGCCGGATTTTTCACTTCCTCTTGGTGGCATTGGAAAAATGATTCAGGTTCCAGGATTTGAGATAGATAAGCTGACAGTCCCCACACGGTCTGGGCGCAATCTTGTTTTCAAAAACGCCCGATTAGGTGTGCACAATATCAGGTTTTTTGACGAAGAAAAGAAGGCATTTACCACCCTTGATGGAGTATTCGCGAGTAACTTTCTTTGTGCTTCGGCGAAGATGCAGGCTTTTCTCCCTACGGACGTCAGCCAGACAATATTTGACAAAATAGTGATTGATATGCAAAGAGGGGTGTTAGGTTTTCGCATTGGGCGAAAACTGAAATACTAATTGTGTATACGCTGATGAAGTGGTATCAGGAGACTGCAATTTGCTTGAAATTAGACAAGCCAACAAATGCGATATTTGTGATCTGGCTGACCTGGACGATGAGTGCTTCGACACCTACTATTACGAGAAGACCAAGTTCACAGAATCAGACTTTCAATCTTATCTTTACCGTAGGAAGTCTTTTCTTCTTGTAGCTGTTCGTGATACTTATCTTGTAGGCTACGTTGCCGGAATAATGTGTACTTCACGATTCCGGTCAGTAGCTCACCTTGACAGTATTGCTGTCTCATCAAAAGAACGAAACAAAGGAATTGGAAGCCGCCTTTTGGATCTTTTCATTCAAGGAGCAAAGCAGCGGGCTTGCCAGATTGTCTTGCTGGAGGTTGCGGAAGACAACAAAAAGGGACTTGATTTCTTCTCACAGCGAGGTTTTCAAAAAATCGCTGATTTGCCGGAATATTACGGAAAAGATCTTGATGGTGTGCTAATGGAACTACGTGTTTAAACAAACACAGGCTGAGCTTCGATCGTCTCACTTTTAGGTAACCACTGTTTCTATTTAACTTTCTCAAGCACAAGCACCCAGTCCCGTTCCAAAGGTACCAACGGCGTTTTCCAAGTGTCTGCCTCTTGCCCACCTGTCCGCTTACTGCAACTGTGATGTTGACGTGTAAGCTTTTCTCGCTATAATTAATGAGCAACTTTGGCTTAGCAAATAGTATCTGAACTTTTGGTCCATTTAACGTTTGAAAAAGTGTCTTTAGATAGTTGGGATAAGCTAATAGAGTGCATCGTCAAAGAACAAGTCGTCGTGAGTTTCTCGGATTTGCCGTTAGTTCGGTTACGGTTGGCATGGCTTCTGCATCACTTCAAAGCCGGGATAATTCTTTCCAACTGAAATATATTGTTGCTTCAAGTATGTACGGCCGGATGAAACTATCGGAAATTCTACCTGAAGTTCGAAAGGCCGGCGCTGAGTATATTGATATCTGGCCCGAGGGTCATGCTAACCAGCGTGAGCAAATCGAAGAGATGGGGCATCAACAATTTGCAGGGATGCTGAAGAAACATCGCGTTAAACTTGGTATCCTGACTCATTATGACATTGGGCCGTATGAACTTAAGGATGAAATGCAGACGGCCAAAAAACTCGGTGGTTCTATGCTTATCTGTGGTAGTCGAGGACCAGGAAATCTCAAAGGTGAGTCTTTAAAAGCTGCTGTCAGGAAGTTCGTCGAGAAGATGAAACCGCAAATTAACTTTGCTGAAGAGAACAACATTACAATTGGAATAGAAAACCACAGCAATAGCTTGATTCATTCAGCCGATTCCATGAGATGGTTCGCTGAGTTCACAGATTCCAGGAGTATTGGTATTGCGCTGGCCTCATATCATATGCCGCAAGAGCCTGTACTTATTGCACGCTTAATCACAGACCTTGACAAGAATCTTGTGCATTTCTATGCATGGCAGTATGGGATGGGTTGCCACAAAAAACTTCCGAAGGAGCAGGAATTGCTGCAATTACCAGGGCGCGGGGGGTTGAATTTTGTACCGATCGTATTAGCATTGAAACAAATCAATTATCGTGGCTGGACCGAAGTTTTTATGCATCCGGTTCCACGAGGAATCCCAATCCTGTCAACTGCGGCACAGGTAACCGCTGAAATTAATCGCTCTTGCTCATACCTTGAGGATTGCTTAGCAAAGGTATCGAGCCATACTGATGGTCGATAAGCATTGCTAATAAGCTGGAAGCCTGGATTAATGAATGTTAATTGCATGTTATAATAAGATACCTCAAAGAAATTTTTTTGAAGCAACAGAGAATTTACTATTTGACTTTGAGCTTTTCATAGGTGCACGATGCTAAACAACAAGAACTGACAATTCTATCAAGATGCCACCATTTAAAAATCCTGACCTTCCTATCATTTAAGGCTTTTATAGATTCAACCACCAACATTGTACATCGACGAGTGTTTTAACTTTTTCATCCTTCTTACACCCGACGTGGTTTCAGCATCGAAGCTGATTATGTGTTTACAATATCTAAAAACCATAATACTATAATAGCTGTCAGCATCCATGAGACCGGATGTTTTTGTGTTTGATGCAGAATGCATCGTAAAGAGAATGAGGTTCAGCAAAGATGAAACAAGAAAAGCGAGCAAACGTGTTCGGAATCAACCGGGGCTTTATTTTCATTCTTTCAGTGGTTCTACTTGGCTTTTGCATAAACTCTTCCGCCTCGACGTTTGAAAGCCAATGGAATCGTACTTTTGACCGTGTCTGGCTGGGCCCGGAATACTGGTCGAATCCAATGGAGGATTGGTGCATCAGCAACGGACGATTGGAGTGCACAAGTACGGGAGGCAATCGTAACGTACATGTGCTGACCAGACAGTTGGGTACAGCAAAAGGTGGATTCCGAATGTCCCTCCGGCTGGGTTTATGTGAAAAAGGCCGGATGGGTTCGGCAGGTTTCCGTATCGGGATACACGATGATATTAACAATTACCGGGGGAACCTTCTATGGGGCAAAGGTATTGATGCAGGTCTGACAATCGATGGGAAGTTAACGTTGGATGTCAACACCATGAAGATCGAAAAACTACGCTTAGACGATCTAATCCTGACACTTGTTGCTGAGCCGGCAGGAGCGGATTATAAGTTGACGCTCGCTGCAATCGCTCCATCTTCAGGTAAACGAATAGCTCGACTTACCGCGAAAGTTGCTGCTGAGCGTCTTGTCGGTAACTTAGCCATCGTAAACAATTTTCAAGCTAACGTTAAGAAAGGTTCTCGATTCTGGTTCTCCGACTGGCGGCTCGAAGGCGATAAGATTGAAGCTGACAACGACCGTGTATTCGGCCCCATCCTGTGGGCGATGCACACGTTGAGCAACTCCCGCAGTATAGAGGGATATGTTTTTAAAATAACAGCCGAGATGCCGCCGCTCGGAAGTCAGGACAATAATGCGGTGGAACTTCAGATTAAGGAGCGAAATTCGTGGAAATCGTTGGGCACAAAGACTATGGATCCTGATGCTTACACTGCTACCTTCCGGATTCCCAACTGGCCGGCGCATCGAAACGTTCCCTACCGGCTCATATATAAAATGAAGCTCAAAAACGGCGGGCAGAAGACTCACTATTGGACGGGTACGGTTCGAAAAGACCCTGTTGATAAAACGCTGGTTTTCGCAGGTATGACTTGCCAGTATCATTACGCCTTTCCATACGAGCCGCTTGTGAAGAACCTGGCCGCTCTCAATCCGGACATGCTGTATTTCTCCGGCGATCAAATTTACGAGGCGAACGGTCATTACGGCATCATCCGCGAGCCGGCCGACCGCGCGATTTTAAACTACCTGCGGAAGTGGTACCTGTTCGGCTGGGCCTTCGGCGACTTGATGCGGGACCGGCCGACCCTTTGCACGCCGGATGACCACGATGTATTTCAGGGCAATCTCTGGGGAAATGGCGGCAATGCAATCCCAATGGCACAGCACGATGCCGGGGGATATGCAGAACCGGCGCGAATGGTACAGGTCGTGCATCGCACTAATACATCCCATCACCCAGACTTTTTCGATCCGACGCCAATAAAGCAAGGGATTGACGTTTACTATGGGGACATGGTTTACGGCGGCGTAAGCTTTGCCGTTATTTCCGACCGGATGTTCAAGTCGGGTCCCCGCGGAACCGTTGCAGACTGGCCCGGCAGGCCCGACCACGTTAAAGATGAAAATTATGACGTGAGCAAGCTGGACAAACCCGGCCTTAAGCTTCTGGGAGACAGGCAGCTTAAATTCTTAAAGCATTGGGTAGAGGACTGGCGCGGTGCCGATATGAAAATGCTGCTCAGCCAGACCGTGTTTGCAAACGTGGCAACTCACCACGGCAGTTATGACGGCTACCTGCGTGCAGACCTGGACTCCGGCGGATGGCCTCAATCCGGCCGGAATCGTGCTATCAGAATCTTCCGTAAATGCTTTCCGCTCAACGTCTGTGGGGACCAGCACATAACGACCTTACTCCAGCACGGCATCGACGAACAACGAGACAGCAACTGGTCGTTATGTACGCCGGCTATCGCAGTCGGTTATCAAAGATGGTGGCGGCCGGATGAATTAGGCCGGGAATATCATAACCGCCCTTCTCACGGTTTACCCGATACGGGCGAATACATTGATCCCCTTGGGAACAAGGTTTATGTTTACACCGTGGGAAATCCCGAAGGCAGCAGAGACCAGAACCGATATTGCCAGGCCCATATCAGATCTTCTGGTTTTTCCATCGTTCGTATCGACCACCTAATGCGAACGTACACTTGTGAATCTTACAGATTCCTGGTGGATGTCACCGATGATAAAAATGACTATTTGTTTGCCGGTTTTCCTTACACCATTAAACAAACGGAAAATTACGGACATAAACCTTTTGGTTACCTTGAAGAATATTCATACGATGGGGTGGATAAACCTGTGGTCAAAGTTTACAACGAGTCAAACGGCGAACTGGTATATGCAATACGTGCTAAAGAGAACCGCTTTCGTCCGTGGATCTTCGGTGAGGGAACTTATGCTGTCAAGATTGGCGACCCGGACACCGACACGTGGAAAACCTATACCGGCCAAAGCATTCAGTCAAAATCCGATGCAACGGAAAAAAGCAATGTCTATATGGCCAATGGAATCAAGGCCGGAGAAGTCCGTCAAAACTCGGCCGTTGTATGGACCCGCCTGACCAAACACGAGGAGCGTAATATAAACGGAATTGCCTTTACTAAAGATGCCGAAGCGGTGCCGGAAGGACACATCCTCGACGATATGGAAGGCAGTGTACCGGGAAAATCGGGCGAGGTTCGAGTCACCTACTGGCCGGAAGGATTGCAGGACCAGGCTGAGTCAACTTCATGGAAACCAGTCGATCCTCAAGCCGACTTCACACGACAGTTCCAGCTTTCCGGTCTCAGAGCGGAGACAACATACAAGCTCAAAGTCGAAGGCCGTGCTACGGAGACGGCCGGACCATGTTGCACAATTAACGGTAGCTTCAAGACGGCCGCTGATTCTTTCGTGCCGGCCCCTGTGCTTTTTACTGTCGTGACATGCCAGGAGTATCCCCGGCGGGACGACCCGCTGAACGGCCACAAAATATATGACGTGATGCGAAAACTCGGGCCGGATTTCCTGGTGCATACGGGCGACATCGAATATTATGACCGGCCCTTTCCCTATGCCAAAAATCAGGAGCTGGCGCGCTTTAAGTGGAACCGAATTTATTCTATGCCGTTTCAGCGGGCTTTTCATAACGTCACGACCAGCTATTTCATCAAGGACGACCACGATACGCTCAAGAACGACTGCTGGCCGGGGCAGACCTATGGAGATTTGACTTGGGAGCAGGGACTTGCAATCTTTCGCGAGCAGGTACCGATGGGCGAAAAGACATATCGAACGTTTAGGTGGGGCCGGGACCTCCAAATCTGGATAGTCGAGGGGAGAGATTTCCGAAGCCCCAATAAAATGCCGGATGGACCTGAGAAAACGATATGGGGCAAAAAGCAAAAGCATTGGTTTTACGATACCGTCAGAGAATCCGACGCCACGTATCGCATCCTCATCAGTCCTACGCCGCTTGTCGGCCCTGACCGGGCCAACAAAAACGATAGTTATGCGAACAAGGGATTCACGTATGAGGGCAACGAGATTCGGGAATTTATCGGCAGCCAGGAGAATATGTGCGTTATAAACGGCGACCGGCATTGGCAGTACGTCTCCGTAGATCCGAAAACCGGCGTGCGCGAATACGGCTGCGGCCCGAGTTCGGACATCCACGCCGGCGGTTATAGTTTGTCGATGAAAACTCCCATGCATCGATATCTCAGGATAAAGGGCGGTTTTCTGGCGGTTAAGGTTGAGTGGATTAACGGAGAACCGACCATCACTTTCCGGCATTACGGACCAGACGGCAAAATCTATAATGAGGATAAGTGGTAATCTGTGGTATCGTATGTCGTTTTTACTCGGAGACGATTTGCTTAATATACCTGTCTAAAAGACGATTTAGCTGTTCGTCCGAGAGATATTCGGCGAGTGCGGTTTTAATGGCCGCTCTGACACTTATCTCATCGTTGTTACTCATCAGAGTTAGTATATAATTGTGATGGACCTGTGGCCGATTGCTGCTGGATTGTGTCATTTGGGCAAATATGAGGATGTGGAATCATTGTTCAACAAGGTTTTATAAGCAGAGAAAGCGTGGTATGAGCGGGGAGAGGGTTTTAATATGTTTCCCTTTCTCAAATGTAACCTTGCCCGCGTTTACACAGCGACGGGACGGTACGAAGATGCAGAGCTATTATTATGCAAGAATATAGAGGCCGCCAGTGAGGGTACTGCCAAGATGGTTGCCGAGTATGGCGTAAACCTGCGATACTCAACAGAACTCGCCAGCTTGTACAGAGAATGGGGCCGTTACGACAAGGAATAGCCGCTGTTTGAAAAGACCTTGAAGGCACTGCGTGAGATAAAGGGCGACGAGCATTTCCTCACGATCATTTGCATGTACGGTCTTGTCCGACTCTATGTAGATCAAGATCACTACGAGGATGCGGAAAAACTATTCGACGAGACCCTTCCGATAGCTCGCCGACGACTGCGCAAGAATCAGCTGGTAACGCTTCGTTTTGTGAACGCTCGTGCCGTACCTTACATGCTCCGATCGATTTGGGGTATTTGATGGGCCCGCCCAGTTCACTGCGAAACAACCAACTTTCCGGCGATGCAGAACCGAGATACTGATTCACATATCCGGTAAGCTTTGATGCAAACCATTCCGAGACACCCACAATCCGCGGCTTTTATCTCTTGCCGCACTCGACCTTGATCATAGGTTTGCCTTGATAGCTGCTTTTATATGCCCCGACAGTTCCGGCCAGAAAAGCCGGTATCAAAGTTGCTGAAATTTCCTCTTGTCTGATATCTTGAATGTTCATAAAATCGCCTAATGTTTAAGCGCCGTAATGAGTTCTTTTTTGAAGTCTCTTGGAAGGTTTGAAGTGTCGATAATGTCAGCAAAATCCGGGAACTTTTGGGAAAAATCGCTCTCAGGTGGGCCGGATTTTGCGCAACCACTTTGCGAAATCGGCGTTTTTGAGGGCGTTAGTGGAGACTGTTCGATTCCCTTCGTCTCCATTCTTCCGCGTCTCATGTTGAGTGATACATGGCGGCAGCATAATCCACGGCGATGATTACGGATATTCAAAAAGCACTGGTCAAATACTGGGGGTATAATGATTTTTTGCCCCTGCAGGAAAGAGCGATGGAATGTGTCGGCGACAAGCGGGATTCAATTGTCGTTCTGCCGACCGGGGGCGGAAAATCACTTTGTTACCAGGCCCCGGCGGTCGTGCTGCCCGGCCTGACAGTAGTAGTCTCACCGCTTATTTCCCTGATGAAGGACCAGGTCGATGCCCTGATCGAATGCGGCGTTTCCGCGGCACGGATTGACAGCTCTCTTGCCGCACACGAGCAGCAGAGAGTTTTTGAAGCGCTCGGTAACAAACAGCTTAAGATTCTTTACCTTTCGCCGGAACGCCTCGTCTCGGACGGTTTTGTCGAAGTGCTAAAAAAGACCGGGCTTTCCTATATTGCAATCGACGAAGCCCATTGCGTCAGCATGTGGGGCCACGACTTTCGGCCGGAGTATCGACAACTCGGTATTTTGAAGCAGGTTTTTCCCAATGTCACCATAGGGACTTATACCGCCACGGCCACCGAGCAGGTGCGTTGCGATATCGCCGAGCAACTGCATCTCAATAATCCCGAAATGCTGATCGGCTCTTTCGACAGGCCTAATCTCGTTTATAAAGTCCGGCGACGAACCAACAGGCTCAAGCAGGTCCGTGCCGTGCTTGACCGGCACAAAGGCGAATCCGGCATCGTTTACTGTATTCGGCGCAGGGACGTTGATGAATTAAACTTATCGCTAAAGGCCAGGGGCTATAATGTTCTGCCCTATCATGCCGGTATGTTGTACGAGGATCGCAAGAAAAACCAGGATGCGTTTATTAATGAAAAGGTCGATACCATCGTAGCAACGATTGCATTCGGCATGGGTATTGATAAATCGAATGTGCGTTATGTCATTCATACCGGTATGCCGAAGTCACTTGAGCACTACCAGCAGGAAACCGGCCGGGCCGGTCGCGACGGCCTTGAGGCGGATTGCTGCCTGTTCTACTCGGGCGGTGACTACGGAACATGGAAAAGCCTGATGAGCGAGATGGAGCCGGAAGCTTATAAAATCGCCATGATCAAACTCAACAAAATGTACAGTTACTGCACCGGCGGCGTTTGCAGACATAAGGCGGTGCTTCGTTATTTCGGCCAGAATCTCGAAAAAGATAATTGCGCCGCCTGCGACATGTGTCTCGGTGAGCTGGACAGCATGAAAGATGCTCTTGAAACTTCGCAGAAAATCCTCTCGTGTATCGTCCGGCTTGGGCAGCGCTTCGGCGGAGGTTATACCGCCGCTGTGCTGACCGGCTCAAACGACAAGCGCATTTTGGATAATCGCCATGATGAACTAAGCACATATGGCCTGTTGAGCGACTATTCACGAAGCACGGTACATGACTGGATCGAGCAGCTTGAAGGACAAGCCTGCATCGAAAAGGTCGGCGATTACAACGTCTTGAATGTCACCGAAAAGGGATGGCAGGTTCTCAAAGGAAATGAGACGCCCCGGCTGCTCAAGCCCGCGGCCAAACCGGTCAAAGTCTCAAAGGTCGTCGAGGATTCATGGGAAGGTGTAGATAAGGGCCTGTTCGAGGCTTTACGAAAGCTGCGAACAAGCATAGCACGAAAAAAAGGCGTCCCGGCATATGTTGTTTTCGGCGACGCCGCACTGAGAGACATGGCCAGGAAAAGGCCCTCTAATTATATGAATCTTCTCGATGTCAAAGGAATCGGAGAGAAAAAACGCCGGCAGTACGGCGAGCTTGTCCTTGCTGCGATGAAGGATTACTGCCGGACAAATTCACTTGATATGGACGTAGAGCAAATCTAAAGAGAAATCCATCGATGTCGAATCCGACTTTAATCACGTTTATCGCTTATTTCATTGTCCTGCTGGGCATCGGCTTTTTCTTTTATCGAAGGTCTTCCAGCATCGAAGATTACCTGCTGGGAGGCAGGGGCATGGGTTCGTGGGTCACGGCACTCTCGGCACAGGCCAGTGACATGAGCGGCTGGCTGCTGATGGGACTGCCCGGAGCTATTTACCTTGCCGGCACGGGTGAAGTCTGGATTGCCATAGGGCTGTTTATCGGCACGGTTTTGAACTGGATGCTGGTCTCTACTCGGCTTCGGGTCTATACGCAGAAAACCGACGCGATTACACTGCCCTGCTTCTTCGAGGCACGCTTTAGAGACCCGACCGGCCTGTTAAGAATCGCCTCAGTCATAATCACGCTTGTCTTCTTCGCAATATATGCCTCATCCGGACTTGTAGCATCAGGTCTCTTATTTGAATCGACTTTTGGTATTGCATTTCATAACGCGGTGATTGTCGGTGGACTTATCATTGTTGCCTATACATTCTTAGGAGGTTTTCTTGCGGTCTGCTGGACTGACCTGCTGCAGGGAGCGTTAATGGTTTTGGCAATTGTTATCGTGCCGCTGCTGACATACCATAAGGCCGGCGGAATTGAAGCGATAAGCAAAGCAATGGAACTCAAAAACATCTCACCCGCCCTGCTGCCGGAGGCCGGCACATTACCTGTGGCTATATGCATGATTATCTCCAGCATGGCCTGGGGTCTGGGCTACTTCGGCCAGCCGCACATCCTTGTCCGGTTCATGAGCATTAAATCGGTGGACAAGCTTGGAAAATCAATGGCTATTGCTATCACCTGGGTTTTTCTGTCGTTAGGCGGAGCTGTCATCGTCGGCTTTATAGGTATAGCGATGTATGATAATCTGGGCGATGGACAGCACGAGAAGGTTTTCATCTATATGATACGTGATTTATTCAATCCGTGGTTCGGCGGAATCCTGCTGGCGGCAATCTTCTCTGCGATTATGTCAACGATAGATTCACAACTGCTGGTCTCGTCCTCGGCGCTATCGGAAGATTTTTACCTCAAGGCGATACGGAAAAAGGCGTCTGAGAAAGAGATTGTATGGGTAGGAAGAGGGTGTGTAATCCTGACTTCAATAGTAGCACTCATGATAGCGTTGATTTGGGATGCAACGGTCCTGGAAATAGTAGCTTTCGCATGGGCCGGTCTCGGAGCGGCGTTCGGGCCTTTGGTTTTGTTTGCTTTGTTTTCTCGCAGAACAAGCCGGCAGTCGGCCCTTGCCGGAATGGTAACAGGAACGGTAGTGCTAATATTGTGGAAGCTGATTGGATTAAGCGATGGGATATATGAAATCGTCCCCGGCTTCGCCGCAAATTGCCTGACAATTCTCATGGTTAATTTTGTCATAGGCCAAAAAGATGAAAGCGTCTTAGAAGAATTCGATGAAGTTGTAACCGAAATAAAAAGGTAGGATGGGCAAATATTTGCCCATGCTGAATGAAAAAATGAACTTTGCTGCGCTCACAATGACATCCTCTGAACAATTGTCATTGCGAGGAGGCCGACAGGCCGACGCGGCAATCTTCTTGTCGGCCAAAAAGACGAAAACTTCTTAAACGAATTTAATGAAGTTGTAAATGAGATCAAAGGATAGCGACTGTCTTCCGATTACCATACCCCTTTACCGTCGCCTTTTTTGAAGAGCTATTATGCTTCCGAGCAGAAGCAACGTTGCCGACATTGGTTCGGGTACTATCTCAAAGCCCAGCGGATTCACGTCGTTAATCCCCAAATTACCTATGAGATAACCTTCGCCCGTGATCGTGTCAATCCAATACAGCGAGTCATCCTCATTCCGCACTCCGTATAGCCGCTTGTTCGATGGGTCGAAGGCCAATCCATTAAAGGCCAGCATCCCTGTACCGATCCGGGTTGCGGCTCCGGATATCTTGTCGATAGTGTAAACGCCGTTCCCGGCAAGGCTTGCCGGCGATCCGAATAAAATGTCCTCAAACGGATCAATCGCAAGTCCGCTGATTGATGTGGGATTCGTCGAGGCAACGACTGATGCTGTGCCTGTCGTTACATCTATAGTGTACAGATTTTTCTGAGACGAAGCAGACGAGTAAAGTGTATTGGTTTTGGAGTCGTATGTCAGCCCATGCATCACGAGACTGTCATCCAAGCCGAACTCACCGACGAGAGTAGCCGTTCCCAGTTCAATATCGATCGTGTACAGCGCGTCGCCAATTGCGGATATTCCGTACATTACGTTCCCGACCGGATCGTACGCAAGGCCAGTAACATTTGACACTATCTCGAAGGGCCCCACAACGCTTGCCTGGCCCGTCGCAAGATCGACGGTAAGCAGTTGTGCGCCGCTGCTATCAGAAACATAGCCGATGTTGCTATCCAATACTCCGAATGCACGGCAGGCAAGACACAAAATAAACGCCACTGCCAGAATTTCTACTCTTTTATACCTCATCTTTCATCTCCTCTTTTGTTTTGAACGTTATAGCAACAACATGTGATTTAAGCGGAAAAGCTTTTTAGAACTCCACCACGCCTTCACGCAAATCCTCCTTGAATACAATATAGATACCATATTATCTGAAAAAAGTCAAAGATTTTCGTTTTCGAGGAGGCCGGCAGCGCCTGCCCCTTCGGCAAGCTCAGGGCAAGCTCTGAGGAACTCGAAGGGATAAACTCCACCGAATGGGCCGACGCGGCAATCTAAATAATCAATCGAAAATAACAAATTCAAGTGATCCCTTTATTTTTCCTTTCAACGGTCTATCAAACCATTGTAAATCTTGAGTTTTTGCTTGAATTCGTGCAATTTAACAAACAGGTTGCGTATGAGTTGCGTTTTCTGGGTGTGTGCTGCTCAGTGGAAAGATCAGTTCATAAAGTTTTGAAATCCCCATTTCTTCGTAATAAGTGGCGAACTTCATATATCTCATCAAATCCGGCATAGCTTAACACAAATCGGATAACGCTTTAGGTAATCCGAGCCAGCCGTTGTTTGGCTGGCGTCGGTGTTTACCTAGTTGTTATGTATCCGTCTTACCATCCGTGTTGCCAACAGTTATACCGCTATAACCTGGATATTTGTATATTGTCCCTTATTCCGAAGCGTAAACGTTCAGCAATCTGGTCCAGTTATTTAGCGTCTTTATATAGCGAGATTTCCTGTCTTTTTCATCTAGTAAAGAACTTTTTTCCCTCACAATCGAAACCTCTGCTGCTAGTCGGTACAATCGAACAAAAAATCTTTGCGCATCTTCAAAGAACTCAGATTTTCCTTTGTTATTCTCTAGTTTTCCATGATCAAACTTAGAAAAATTTAGCGATATAAGACTGCATTCACTTAAGACTGGTGAAAGATTGTACAACGGCGTTTTGGAAATATCTGAAGTTACCTTGTCTATATCCTCGTATAAGGCAGCTATTTCAGAAATCACTTTAGACATGCCTGAAATATCGCTATAGATTTTATCTTTCTTATCAAATAGACTATTTAGACTAATGTGGAGAGCACTTTCTAGGACTCCATCAATACGATGTACTGCCTCTCTTAGTTTTTGGATATCCTCCAAATCTTCCTTTTTGGCAGCTCTTTTATAAGCCATCACTGATAACAACAGGGCTCCTAACGCTACTGCGAGTGACAGTAGAGATATTATTTGTGAGGTGTCAGGCATGTATGTCCCCTACGAAACATAACAGTGTATATATGGTTTCCAGATAATATGTCGAACTTTTCGTTATTCGTTCGTGGTGTGGTTCTCAACCGCTGTTTCACCCAACGATAAAACAATCTCCGCGATTTGTCAAGCTAAAAATCCAAAAAACGTCCCCAGGGCGTAACTTGGCCGTTTTTGGATCCTCGAAAATATAAAACACTAATAGCCATAACAAGATGGATGCGAATACCAGAAGCTGGCTAAACATGTATATAGCGATTTAAGGCCAAAAAACAATCTTAATAGCCTATCCTCCCTTGATCTGATCAGCCATTTTTGCGAAACAGCGTATCTACTTTAGCTGTTCCAAGTGATACAATTATTTCATCGGTTCACCTTGTTCTATTCTAGGTCTGTTACCTCTTGAAATTTCATTATATGCTTCCATTCGTGCATGGGTTAAACTGTTACATCGATATAATCCCACAAAATTACCTCCTGAATCCCATGAAATTACCCACCAATAATGGCCATTGTGTAAGTATTGAGGTTCTGGATCCGCTTTTCTTAATTTAATCTTTGCTTTTTTGTCAATTTCTTCATGGCTAAATAATGTACTAATCTCATTTAGAGCAGCAGTAATATTAGTATAAATGATGGATTTTACTTTTGCTTCAAGACCCGATCCCACCTCCACTGCTATTTCTCTTTCTTCGTTATCCATTTTTGTCTCCTATGAATAGAGTTACTAAAAATTGATTTAATGGCACCATACAAAAACTTTACTTATTTATATAATCAATGACAAGCGTCAATGCTTAAATTGTGGTGACTAGGTATAATTTTGATATTTCGAAACAGTCCAAATCACATCCCCAAGGCGTAACTTGGTCGTTTTGGGCTCAAAAAAAGGGGGTTAAAACAATTAAACCGTCGTAGTTACAAAAAGCAGTAAAAACGGTTTGCTAAACCGTCGTATGGATATGAACCTGTACTGGAGATTAGAATAGTGGTTTTCTGTGCCCTTCGTAGTAAACAATAAAGAACGCCGTATCACGGAGATTTTTCCGGAATTCTTTGGACTTTGAGCTGGTTTTGTCGTATAGTATATATTAAACGAATAGAATACAGAATACAGGAGACAGGAGACAGAAGCTTTGCCATTTATGAATTATGATTTATTATTGATTATTTCTGTTTGACCTCTATGCTCTCTATGACTCAAACAATAGTTCAATAGGTGTTTATTTTTGGTTAAGAGGCTACTTGAAAAAACAAAGCCAATTTTGTAATGGCCGAAATGAACGTAAATGTCTATAGAAAAGGAGATTATGTCGATTTTTGTGCTCTTAAGGCATCGGAAAAACAAAGCCAATCAAAGCCAATTTATTCGTGCTGAGTGCTGCGGACTGTGTTCTGCGTAGTGGAGTTGAAAAAACAAAGCCAATTTGCCGCGGGGCAAATCGACATAAGTTAATATTTGAAAGGAAATTATGACAAAATAACACTATGTAGAGCAGCAAAAAACAAAGCCAATCAAAGCCAAATTCCCTTTTCCGGGCGGGTTTACGGCGTCCAGAACGGATCGCCGGCCGGGATGAACTTGATCGGTACTTCTTTAACGAATGATTTGAGCCATTCGCTGCAGTACTTCATGCCGGCTTCTTCGGAATTACAGTGGCCGAGAATAATCAGGGCCTTATTCATGCCCATGCCGTTGGCATCGCGGACATATTCGACCGTTTCCCATTCTCGTGTCTCGCCGATGATGAGCACTTCGACGTCGTCGCCCTGCAGCATCTTCATCTGTATGACCGAGCCGGAAGCGCCCGGAGCAAAGCCGAACTTAGTGAACTGCATGGAAGGATCACCGATAATGCGAAATACCGAACGGCTGAATTTGTTCTTCAGGCCGTCAACGAACTGTTGCAATGACATCGGCTTCGGCAGTTCGAATTTGAGGCTTTCGTTTTGTTTTTGGAAGTTTTTCCAGCCGAACAACTCGACCATTCCGGCAACAATACCGTCCGGCTCGGTTCGGTGGATATGGTCGTGAAAACGCCAGACTGTCAGGTTATTGTCCTTGATGAACTTTCGCTTGGCCTCGATGACCGGGTCCGGATCGAGCCGGCTCGTATCTTCCTGGTGCTCATAAAATGTTGGCTCATGTGTGATTATGAAATTGCATCCCTGCTGAGCCGCCTTTCTGAGGACATCGTACGTGGCCATGAATGTCACTGCTACACCGGTTACAGGAGCATCCGGAGCCCCTGCCTTAAAGGTATCGACTGTCTCCTGCTGCCAACGGCAGGTTACGTTCTGTTTGATCTTCTCTACGATCTGTTGGGCGGTAAGGACTTTCACGTTGTTTTTAGCCTCTGCTTTCGTCGAAGTGTTAACAGCTCCGAGACAATACAGCACAACGCCGGTCGCCAGCAAAGTTAATATGGCCGGACGAACAGTACTTCGGATTATCTTTGTTTTCATAATTATATCCTGACATGAGTTTATTTACTATGTGCAGCCTAAAGCGTTTCGAGAAAATTCCTGCCCTCTGCGGAGATTGCTTCGGCGTCCTTTTGATCCTGCGTCAGATGAGTAAGACCGAGTTTCCGCAGAACTTTCAATCTTTTGTCGACGGTTTCACGCGGCACGTTAAGTTCCGTTTCCAAATCGCTGAGCTTCTTGGCGAACTCGGCAGTATTCAAGTGCTTGAGAATCTTAACATCAATCTCCTGCAGTCTCGGCAGCCGTTTATTCCCGCCGCACGATTCCAGCAGGTTAAGCAAATCGACGGCTGCGTCATGTGTCGGCTCGAATCCTGTGCCGCCGAGTTCATAATAGATCGGATAGAATTTTACAAGATCGCGGCGGGCCAGCTCGGCATCAATCTCGCCGGTGAGAGCTTCGCGGACAAATGTGGGGCAAAGCCTAATCTGCTGGGCCAGCTCTGATAGAGTTTGAGGCTGTTGCTGCGGCTTTGGACTGAATAGCCAGCATTCGAGGTCGAATTCGAGGGCCCGGCACGGATCGGCATTTATTGACTGGCGGGCATTCTCAGAATAGCGTTGAGTGTGCCTGCCGGCCTGGATTATTGCTGCCTGAATATCGTCGTATGGATATTTACCCTGGAGCCGTCGCTGCTCCGAATCTGGAACCGAATAGGTGAACATATCCGGATCATAGCTGATTCGGCTTGATTTTGCTTTCTTTGTACTCATATTCATATTTGTATCAAAATCTATCAGAAGTCATGCTCATTAGCAAGGAATACTTCTGCCGGCCTTTGCATGGCCGGGCGTGAATTTTTAGTGGACATGGTATGCAGATTATTGTAAATTGTGCTGATAAAGGGCTCGTAGCTCAGCGGCAGAGCAGTGGACTCATAATCCATTGGTCGTAGGTTCGAATCCTACCGGGCCCATTCAAATCGAGGATTTCGATGCCAATAGCAGCCTGAGAAAGGAGAAAATGATGGAAAGAATAGTAAGAAAAAACATGAAGGATCGTTATTTTAAAATATTATATGACACTGACTCCCCTTGGAAGGAGTACTACTCAGAACATAACCGCCAGTGACGGTGCGATAGCCTATTTCAGTGATTTTGCTATAGCATCAGGTCACCATGTTAATTGCGTTCAACCCAGCGCCAATATCAGTTCTTTTTTCATAGTATTTTCTGGAGACGACACTCAGCTACCTGGCCAATTCGATTCTACCGGCAATATCTACCTGATTTATTCTGTCGATATAATCTTTGGCTGGCGATTTCTACTTCTTTCTTCTAAAGTCTTTTTGCGGGTATAGCGAATACTCGATGAGGTGTGCACCAAATTGCACACCTTGCTATCTCGTAAAATGCTCTGTTAATGCGTCATATAATTTTCCATCGAAAGCGGCATCGATTTCCTCAAGGTCTTTCATCCCGAAGATGAATGCAATGGTAATCGGATCGGCTCTCCATCCTGTATGGCCTTCGTAGAATCCGTACCATTTTGCGTAGTACATCACCATTTCTCCGATAAACATGCAGGACAGCCTTTTTACGAGGTCTTCGCGTTGCTGCTGGTTCAGGTGTGAATACTCCCTGTCGAGATAGTCTCTCTCTCGCTGCTCCAATTCACGAACTATCTGAATGGCCAGGGCCCCGTCGAGACCGTCGGCGAATATGGACTCCTGACCGCCTCTGGTGTATTCCACCTTCACAGATATCTTCTTGCTATTGTAAAAGAAGGGAGGATACTCCGCTCGGTGCCCCTGATAGCTGAGGTGGTTCTTTTGCTGCTGATTGCGGGCCGTGAGGTTGAGAACGTGAAACAACGGCTTTGCCAATAGAGCGTGCGAAAGACCGAGCTTCCGGGCAAAGCGATTATCCCCTTTCAATACAGAAATGATGTCCTCGTCTTCGGCGATGAAACCACTGGTGGAAAGTCTGTCAGGACGCGCCAGCTCTGTGATCTCGGCTATCGACCGGCCGGTTATCGTTCTTATCCGGTCAAGCTCTTGTTCACAGTGGAATCCCATTCGCGCCAGAGTCGGAAAATCGTCTGCATTGACGTGGAGTTGCCGTCCTTTGCGTTCGCTGTTTGCCAGTGTGACGGGAACGAGCATGTATTTGTCGTCCTTCGTCGATGTGACGACTATTTCGAGTCCATCATCTGTTGCATACGGCGAAAGGACAGGTGGCCGGCTGTCAAAACGATGGGGACACAGTGTATAGGATTTGTCCTCAAAGGTGACCGGGGACGTATCTTCTGCTGCCGGGACTTGCGCGAGATTACCGCTGTCGGTTTCTTCGAGCGATGAATCCCCCGGCAGACCGCCGTGACCCGATTCAAGTGTCTTGAGAACCCATTCAGCCTGTCTGCGAGAGTTGTCGTGAACGCTTTCAAGCAGTCTGCGCAGAGGTTTTGTGGATATGCGGGAATTGATCCTGACCAGCGATACCGCCGCTTCGTTGCGGACCATCCAGTTTCTGCTCTTGAGCGCCTCAACGAGCGGTTCGATTGCCGCATCCGAGTTGATCTGGCCGAGCGCCCAGACCAGATGCCAAGAGATTTCGCTATCCATGTCCTCGCACATGCTCGAAATAATTGTATCGACTGACGGTTCTCCGATTTCTACGAGAGACCGGCTGATTTTAATACGGCCCATCCCCTCCCGTTCTTCCAGGATTTCTATCAGATGCGCAGGCGCCCTCGTTGACTTCATTTGGCCCAATACGGTGATGGCACACTCAACAACAAATCGCTCCCTGTCTTTCAGGGCGCCTATAACCGCCTCTTCGGCGGTCTGACCTCCGATCTGAGCCAATGATCTTATCACGGCACACCGAATGGTCCAGTCCTCATGGCCGAGATGCCGAATCAACGGGTTCAATACGCGTTCGGATTTGACATTCCCCAACGATTGAAGAATATACCGTCTGATTCGATCATCAAACTTTGTATTGTCGAGGGTTCCGAGCAGGCCTTCGACAGCCTTTTCCGAGCCTATCTTCGACAATGGGTCGCTTGCCCTGGCGGATATCCACTGGGAATTCTGATTCAGAGCCCGGAGCAACGGATCGACGGCGGGCTCTCCAATCCCCACCAATTCTTTGGCTGCCTGATCCCAGGTTCTGCTGTCCAATTGCTTTATCAACTCCTGGATTCTCTTCTCAGACACCGAAGCCTCGCCTGGATTTGCGCCAAACACGCTGCAACTGAGCAAAACGACAATCGCAACCACGATAGTGATAGATTTCATTTGTCTTACCTCATGTCCTTAGATTCTCATGTGTTTCAACTACACATTTGTTACCGATCATGACGAGACATTCAGGAAATCGGTTGACACAAATAGTCAGAGATTCTTCAGCAATTCTATATTCTCTGACGTGGATGTCCATTCAATGCTAATAAGGGCTGTTAGCTTGAAAGAGCACCAATCCTTTCATGTTTTTGACGCCAGCCATTGAAAACTCTATGAAGCCAGGTGAGTCCATAGAACCTTGCGAGCTTCTTTACGTTCTCTGAAGGGTGTTCTACATCATAGCCACACACCTCGCCAAAAAGAATCTTCCACTGCCGAAAAAAGACTTCTGCTTTCGCATCTTCGGTATCAGTTATTGCATCGTACAGGGCATGAACGCCCTCTCTTGCGACATCGGCATCAGAGCCAAAATCATCTGCAAGGTATTCGGGCGAGAACGGTTTTCCCCTTGGTCCCAAGATTGAACAATGTCCACATGAACAGCTCGGCGGAGTAATGATTAACCTCTACGGGTTCCTGTATCAACCATTTGTCGTCACGAAAGCGAATAAAGACAAACCGGTTACCATCAAGACCCACGCCAAAAAGTGTATTGAGTGGCTGTCCATACTCGGCTCGAATATCATAGAATCGGTCTTTGATCTGCTTCAAGACCTTCTTGCTGCTGGGAGAATCACTTCTATGGCCAATACGATCACCGGAGCTTTTGGGATTCTTGTACTCGATTATGACCCGGTCATAAACAGAGTCTACTTTTCCGCTAACAACCGTAAATTCGTGTGTTCCTTGTAGTTTCACATCGATCTCTTGTTAGATGAAAGCAAGCTGTCTCTCGGCCTCGATGCGGATTTCCTCTTCGTTATGAGCCATTGCCGCTGCTGCTCTTATTCGATCAGCGAACTCAATGGCTTTTTAGGATATTAGATCATCAAGTGATCCGTGTTTGGGCATCTTGTATCCTTACTTTTTTGACGACTGCAGACGGTCTTATCTTTTATCTAAGCATCGTATTTTGATAAAGTCAACCGTGGCTTCCCGCTATTTCGCCAATCCTTAATTGCGTTTTTCTTCGTGATGTAAGCCTATTGAGTATCTTAATTTAACACTTCAAAATAGCCAAAATCAACCAAATTCTTCGTTACAAATACCCCCAATAGTTCACATACTTATAGCCCTCGTTCTTCCAAGCGTTTCTCAACCCCAAAATGTTGATAGTCTTTTTCAAAAAAAATCACTTTTTGGTAGGAAAAACCGGCCTGATTGACCTCATCTGTCCTCCAGTAGTAAGTTGTGCCCGGAACGAGCCCGTCCGGATAAGGCATTCCGATAAAGCCGATAATAAAATACGTCGTATCCAGTTCCAGGTTGGCTCGGAAGGTATCGCCGGTGCCGTCATTTACGTCATCGAAGCTGTCGCCGACATATACATCATGTGAGGCCGCAAAAGCTCCCGGCTTCCACGAAAGACTTGCCCATGTGTCAGGATATTGGGCGCCGTCTTTGGGAG